>JGI24022J15233_10006957_pt1 | contig 12378 bp, 6 predicted proteins | sample Ectturendosymbi2_FD_15233 | JGI IMG/M metagenome (IMG submission 15233)
AAACACATGAACATGGCGGGGGGCCACTGGGCCCGGCCCCTTCTAAATCCGGCGCTGGCCCGACGACTGGACTGTTTGCGGCCCGTGCCATCTCTAGAATAAACACCATCCACAAGCTTCCACTATCGGCGCTGGCGAGTTTTGGTGTTGCCAAAGCTCGTTGCTTTGCCTTCCTCGATATCGGACGTGACGCTCCGTTCGGGTGTGAAAGAAAAGCGTGAGAGGTGATTGCAACCAACGTGCTAAGAAGCTGACCTGCATGTAGCTACAGTTGCAAATAATGAATGAAAGTGCTTTTTGCGAAACGGTGTTGGGAAGACTGGTGCACTTCGGACATGTTCACTGCCAAGGAACAGCCAGTTCCCAGGAACAGCCCTGCCCAGCCGAATATGGCTGAGGTTGTTGAACAGGTAGGTACTATAGTATATAGTACGTGCAGACTCAACAGAACAACGTGAACGCAAGTTTCAAGATTTGTGTTCCCGCTATGTGTGATTGCATAGTCCGCAGTGGTTTATGATTTAACTGTTTTGAATTTCATTAATGTTTTTACTTTGTGAGCTTCAATTTCTGCTGTTGTATCTTATCGTGGCGTGCATGTTTATAATTTTACTTTTTCACTAGTGAGTGGTATCAAATCTGCTTGATTCTGGTATAACTGCAATGAAACTATAACTGCTCAAGAGGTAGCCTAACTAAGGTGTTCAGTTGCTTTGGTTCAGAACTACCAAATGACTGCAACTACTAAGCAAGATTTGTAAAGAAATTTTTCAATTGTTGTTGTATCCCACCAAAGTAGGAAAGTTACATCTTCGTGGAATTTTATCAAACATGCCAAACCTGATTTTCAGTGTTATTTTCCATTGCAGCTCTGAGCCTGAAAAACATAAGTCTTTAAATACAAAGTTGTATGGTCTAAACAAGTAAGGTATTATGTGTTCAATACAAATTTTTAAAATGACACCATGATAAATTAAAATTGACATATACGTTTCTTTATTGTACTCCATTATGGTCCGTAGGCAATTGTGTTACTTCTTCATGATTTATGTGGATCTACATTGTTTTCTGCCTTGCTACTTCCTTGTTTTTTGTTTTTTGTAAAGAGTAACACCGTGTTGTAAGTGGAACATATCATTAACTAGCCTTTTCATAAATGTTAAACTTAGTTTTGTGTAGCTTTCAAAGATTAATTAAAGGAAGTGGCTACGCAACCACTTTGGATCTTGATCTTATTTCAAAACTTATTCCAGCGTACTACCTCGCATGATGCAGCTCGAATAATGTGGTCAGTTTGTTGCTCAGGCGATGTCAACCTGGTAGTGTAACAGATAGGTTTGAAATCTAGCATGCCAATGGTTGTGGGTTCACCTCTCAACTTGGCACCTTGTATTGTATTTTCGTATTAGTTATTGTTTGCATGTTTCAATTCGTCACTTTGTGGGACCAGTTTTTCTTTACTTTTTTCAAAACTTTCCAAACTTTTGCTTTTGGGGTTAGGTTTAGGTGTTAGCGTTAGGTTAGTGTTAGGTTAGCATTGGGTTGTCCTTAAATTAACGTTAGATTAGCATTAGGTTAGGGTTAGCTTAGCTTAGTATTAGGTAAGGGCTATGGTTAGGGTTAGGTTTACCTTTTGTGTTTACTATGTTTCTACAAAGCCAACTCAGCTACTGCATTCTTCTTGTGCGTTATTGTCACGATGTAAGAGATGATTGAATAAGGTTTCATATTTAAAGATCCATGGGTGGTTCTATAGCCACTGCCTTAATTAAATGATTCATACTGTTTCAAAACAATGGAATAGTTTTAAATCCCTTTCTTTTTGCACTAGATGTTAAGTGATTAGGTTAAACGATTGTCTTAACTATTTATTATTGTTTATTACTGGTGTCAAAATAAACTACAAAAAGTAGTATTTTTTGTTTACATTTTGCTTTCTTGTTAAATTATGCTTTTTAAGTGTTGACTCCTTAAGAACACAAATAGCTTTTTGATTTGCTACTTTGATTCTTATTTTCATTACAGACAACTAAAATTCAGATTTTTGTTCTTACACTGTACAATGTCACAAAACATATTGTGCTTTGACTCAGGAAGCTGGGTGGATAGAAGTAACCTTCAAAAAGCGAGAATGTGTAAAATTCATACAGTCAGCATCAACATGTGATGGTCTATCAAGGTATTTCTTAAACACTGTTTCTGATGGAACCAGGTTGACTGTTTATAATTGTGCACTCAAAATTTTCTGTTTTATTCTTATTAAACAGTGTTTTTGGTTTGCAGCATCCAAGTTTGAACATGTAGCGTATTGCTTTGACACAGCCTATAGAGCCAACTATAAACATTTCATTTTAAAACTTGTAATGTTTGGATTAGTCTATAGTATTTGTACAAAGATTAATTTCTTTTGTTTGGCAAAATAAGCTCCTGAAGCAGACTCACTGAACAGCTTCTATGTTGTCTTGTCAAGTGTTCCTTGATTGTTCATAATCTCTCTAGGTAAATTTAAGGTAAAGTTGTATGAACTGATATTGGGTTTTATGGTAAAGTCGTGTGCAGTCAAGTTTGGCATATGAGTTGAAATTTTTTGAATTAGGAAGATAAGAAAGTTTGTGAATTGATACTTAGGTTACCTATTTTTTAACTGTTTTTTTAAAACTGTTTTCAACTATTTTAAAAAATTAAAACTGAGAATACCTATTTTTCAAATAGTTGTTTGTGGCTTGATAATTCCGTATGCTTTTTACTCAAGCCTTTTCTTAAACAATCTTAAGTTTGTTTCATATCTGTGTTGTTAGACATGATCCCAATGAGGCAGATAGCAAAGGACCCTGCAAGTTTCTAAATCATTTGGTTACATTTATTTGGCCACATTCTGCAAATGCAAAATGTTATATGGAAACTATCAGCATATGTGAATGCTGTAATTATATGTTGACGTAGTTGATGTCATGTCTAGCAAACAGTGTTCAAAACCTTGGTATTAAAACATGCCACAAACAACCGTGAAAACTGTCCAAGAATGACTCTGTCTAATACAGTGGTTCCCAACTTAATATCCACACACCCTGGGGTTTCTGAAGGTGAAGTGGAAGATCTGTGAGTAATAACCTATCGCAATAAAACTGGTTAATAACATGCTGGCATCAATGAAGGTTTTCTGTTTTTTAATCTACCATCAAAAATTCCCCACACATCACACTTTAAGGATATGGTATTTTTTAAACTAAATAATTTGTGGCTTGAGTGTCCTTGAGTAAAAAACTGTTGCACTTACGGGTCAAGTAAAAAATGGTTGAGAACCACTGGCCGCTTAAGCAAGTAGGAAATGGTAGAAAAACCACTTAAGCAAATAGAAAATGGTTGGGAACACGAAAATAATTGGGCATGACAGTGTACTATTGCTAAAATATTTAAGTTAGTTGCCAACAAATGTTGTCCATTTTTCATGCATGTGTATAGGTGTGGTTGTGGCAGAATTCGAAGTGATCATCTGTACTTGAATAAACGAGCCATCGGAGTCGATGAATTGCCACTCGGAGCATCTGCTTGCAATTTTAGTCAAGTAAAGATTGTCAAGACTGATATTTTGACAACAGGCCTGAAGAAGATTGAGACTACTTCAAATTTGCATGAACCTAATTGGTAATTACTGTTGTAATTTTGGTATTAACTTTTGATTGAATGTCATCACAAAACAAAATGCAGTGTTTAAAGTAAAGCTTGACCGATAAGGTTTTTTTTGGCCGATGCCGATGTTTTTCATTACCGATATCCTATGCCAATACTGCTTGAGCAATACAAAAATATTGGTATCGGCATAGGACATAGGATTGCCTCTTGAGGCAAAATATACACTCCTGGCGCTCTTCTGCCACCAGCCGAACATGATTGGCTGAACTGGTCACATGACAAGTTGGGACAGCATGACTGTCTTAGTTGACTGTGACATCTATAAATGGGTCAGTCGGATAGACAAGTAATATTACGCTTTCAATGCTGGCAAGCTATTAGCAGCTTCTTGCTTGCATTGTGTGAACTGTAGGCTAAACCTAAACCCTTGTTTCTTTTACGTATTGTACTTGTCACGTGACCATTTCAACCAGCTGTACTTGACTAAAGGTTAAATGTAAAAGGATGGTCCATAGCAATTTCTAGGACTCACAGTAGTTTAACTCTGAATCAAAAAATGCACAAACAACAAACATGTGTTGCGTATAAGTGGGTTTACTCCTTCTCCTTGTGTAGACATCTGTGCCTACGCTCAGATGTCATAAGTGAAAAACAATACGCGCATTAAAACCATCACTTCACTGCGATGAAGAACCGTACAACGAATTCTGCGCAAACCTGTGTCACTGCTCACTGTGCAGCCAATGTTACGTCATAGAGCATTTTTTAGGGATTGTTGCACATCGGCCTGATTTATGCACGGAGGTCTGTGCGCTAGGAACAGGACAGAGCCTTTGCATTAATCAATCAAGGTCAGAGACGAAGTAGCAACTTGGGTTTCCGAACACTCCATGCAGAGCAACAGCGTAACACTTTTGTGAACAAATATTTCCAGTATATATCGGCGGAATTTTGCCGATACGATACATCGGCAACATCGTCATATCAGCTGATATATATCGGTTTGCCGATACATCAGTCGAGCTCTAGTTTAGAGTCAGTGCTCAATGGCTGTGCAAGTGTCTTGCTGTTCTGCTTTTCCACCATGTTAGGCATGAAAAAATATTGTTTTATAAAACTTTTCGGTTTACCTGAATTTTTGAATCCGGATCATTGCCAATATTGGATAAAATCTGCTGTTTTCACATCTCGTAATCCAGATTTTTCTGCACTTCCACGCTTTGTGTTATAAAAAGTACACTGACTGGTCTCAAGGAAATATTTGGCAGCTTTCAGAAGCAACACAAAAGTGCTCACGATCACCAACGAGCGTATAGAATGATAATAACAATGGCTGCAACTGAGCGCAACATCCGACTAATCGTAGTACATCACACTCGGGCATAGCACTTTGTCTTGAACGTTAGGCTCAAGGCTTACCCCCGCACCACAGTTACAGTCTATCGATCAGTGTTGAGTGTGCGTGTGTAAAGCCTTGCCCCTCAGTGTAGTGTGCTCGGTAAGACGTCTGGAGGGGATTACCTTCCAAATGAGTAACTGTTTATGGACCAGTCGCAGAAATCTCTGCGTCAGTCCAAAACCCAGATTTCTTTGCAGCCAAGTAATCTAAAATTATGAACTTAAAATTGTTCATAACTGCCTGGATATGGCGGTTACCAGTCTGATATAGCCTACCATTGTAAGTACATCAATAAATTCGTTTTGGTTCTGCGAAAGTCTGCTGTTGGGTCGTAAATGTGTTCAAGTGAAGTAATTTTCACCGATATCTCAGTACTTAAATGACGTCATGCTAGAAACAACCTTATTCTGTTAATCCGCATCTTTGCCTAAACTGGATAAATCGTCTATCAAATTGAATCTAGATCAACCGAGGTTTGCTGTAGCTGTCTGAGGTAAGTTTAGCTAAGTTACAAAGCTTAAGAGCATGTTCTGACTGCAACGCAAATGTGGCAACAGTTAAGGTTTGCTGCCTTGATTTATTTTAGTGGTGGTAGGCCTAGACCTGTTCCTTGTGTAGTGATAACATAAAGGAAATGTGCTTTGTGAGGTTTTAATCAAAATACAGGTTGGATAGTTGCATATTTCCTTATTGTAGTTCAGGTTCATTGAAATGGGACATTTCTAACCATACAGCTGCCTTTCCTACTGATGCTTATGGGACACTGGAATTTCAGGGAACTGGTGAAGGTGACAAATCCAAAGTATGTTTGTCTAAAATGACTGTGGAAGTTGTTGTTTTCACTGTAAATAAGTAGAATATACCTGAAAACAGCACATGTCAGTTTTATTTCAATGTACTTGTTCAATGTATTGTATAAAACTTCCTTGCAAATGCACAAACATATAATTGTTACCATTATGTTTCAAGTTACAAAAACTTAAATAGTGACCACTGATCATTCCCAATGTCACACTGTAATCTGTTCACCAGGCTATTTTTTTATTTCTGCTTATCAAAATTTCCATGAAATATTTTGCACCAAATGAGGTTGAAAAAAGGAACATAATGTCTTTCTTATAGTGACAGCGGGTTTGAGTGTAATCTGATTTCTGTACAAGATTTAAGCATTAAGGCCTGTTCAAGCCTCTCAGTGCAGTGTTTTTGGTGATGTAATAGGAACTAGTTTTGATGTTGTAAGAGCTTCATTTAAGATATTCTGCAACTGAGTGGTCTTCAAACTCTGTTACATTCAGTTCATCAGGCTGTCTCATGACACTATCCCAGACCGTGTCTTACAATTACTGATTGATGAGTGGAAACTACGTCCTCCCAAAATGGTAATAACAGTGCATGGAGGGGCTCATAATTTCCAAGTTCAACCAAAACTTCATCGGTAAAGTATACATATTATCGTGTTGTAAAGTCAGGTGCTGTATAATTCGCTTTTATACATGTATTTGGTAACTGGATTGCATAACTTTGTGCGGTGTCTACGTTTTTGTTTTTCTTATAGACCAGCACTTTCCAACCAGTCGACCACGAATTTCCTTTAGGAGGGCCACGAATCATTTCAAAATGTTACAATTTTCTGGTGTTTAACTAAAACATTTCTTGAAAATTATTCGATTTCCTGTTGAATGAACCTTAACCTGTCTAATAACTAACCTCAAGTTTCCCATTAACAGCAAATTGTATGTGCTATTAATGTTTTGTTTCTTTCTCATATCTAAAATTTTCTGTTTGCTGCAATGTTTTCTAGAGGACCTCACAAAAAATTGTCACTAAAAGTGGGTCGCAAGACTAAAAAAGTTTGGGGAGTGCCTTTTTTATTTGAATATATTTGAAAACCGGAAGGCTTCTTAATTGTTACTATTATGGTTATTTATAAGTTATTTGAAAACCGGTAAAGCTTATTAATTGTGCGGCTGTTCGCTTCATAAGCTTGGATAGCTAATGGTTTTTCAGGGTGTTTTGCAACGGATTGATGAAAGCTGCGAATACCACTGGAGCATGGATTATGTCGTTTGGTTTAAACACAGGTACGGAGTTCGGTGATATAGGTCAATAATGAAGCGCAATTCTTTTGTTTTTGCAAGGCTTGATTTGCTAGTGCTTAAATATTGTTCGATTGCTCCACATGCTGTTTCAGGAAATGCTGGGTCAAGAGTGTGCGACCTACTGCAGCATTGAAACAGTTGAATATTCAGTTTCAGATCAAATGTAAACGTCAATTACAGTGAATTAACTTGTTACCTTAAGTTTAAAGTGGGTTTAACAGTTTGAAGTCGTTCGTGTCCTCCGTTAGTTTTCTTTGTGTGGTGTCTACTCAATCACGAACAATGATGAGGTAGCATTTTATAACCACTGAAATTCTTTTTCAGGAGTTGGTGCAATCGTTGGAAATGCTCTTAAAGAGCACAAAGCAAAGTTTAGAGGAAAAATTGTCAGCATTGGAGTTGCACCCTGGGGAGTCGTAGATCACAGGGATGACTTGGTCGGGTCGCAGGTGACATAATCTAAAAGCGCCCGTTTTTGTTAGGTATGAAATAGTGGTTACCATGGCGCACTTCAAGCACAACCATGACCGAGAACTGTTGTTAATTTCGTTTCCCGAAATATGCGCTGTCTTTGCTGTTTAGCGTTTTGTGGAGCCTGGTTTTTCAGTAATTCACCTAATTTTTGTTAAATGGCCGAAAAAAATTAAGTCAATTGGGACACAAACTGTTCGAAAACGAAAGAAGAGAAAATTTCTAAGCTATTTCGGACAAATGACCGAAACATCTCATCCAAAAAAAGCAGATCTGTGCGCATTTATTGTGCGGTTTTACGTTTTGGATTTAATGTTCTACGGTTTTAGGTTTTGGATACCTTAATATATCTTAATGTTCGCATGTTGAACAGTATAGTTTATTTAGCACCGGCCCATGTGTAGAACATGTGGTCAGGGATGCCGAGCAGGAAGCGACGGCCGTAACTGTCATTGCGTCACTGTTCCCACAAATTCATGTAAAACAACGAAGTGCAATTGTGACAGTAGTGTGAAAATAAAAAAACTGCAAATAAACACGAAGACGTTGCAATAAAGTAACAACATCACACAATGAACAAAGCAAAAAGCGCTCGGGAACCTTTCACTGCTGAAAGTCTATTCTATTTTATTTTGGAAACATTGTTCCTATCCATGCAAAACTTTGATAGTGTTGCAACTTCTCGGTTGGCGTTGCGTTGAATGTGCCAGTCACCACGAACGGGATGGGCGCGAAGAATAACACCCATGTAATTTGTGGCGCGAACAAGCAATTATAGAGCGATCTCGTCGGGTGATCTCTATTGTTGCCTGCTGCCAGAGTGTGAAGCTTTGCGCACTTGCCGCTCGGGCTTTCCGATCGCAACAATAGTACAGCACTTGGGCGAACCCAAAATCAGTAACCCACAGCCAATAAACAAACAATTAAATGAGTAAAACGGGATGCATGCCCAGCAAGGTTCAATGTACCAAAGAGCAACCCAGACCTGACGTCACAGTTCATATATAAACAAAAATTGAAATATTAAAGAAACAAGATAAGACAGTAATCACTGCCCGCTTCAAAAAGCCATCCAACACGTAGACAAAATGTCTTTGTTTTCGTTCATTTTTTTAAGCAGAGCAGGAAAACAGTTGCCATGTTTCATTCACTTGCTGTTTGTATTTAAGTAGCGAGTGCGACTGGTATTTTGTTCTGCTCATTTTGTACTACGAGAATAGGTCCTCAGTCACAACAATTTCGCAAAAATTGGCAAGTAACAAACGGTGGTGTATATTTTTCGACGAAATTTAGCACTAGATCGACATTTTATACACTGAAAGCTATACTTGGTCCTGACATTTGAAGTAGAGGAGTATGTAATCGCGTGTAAAACAGTGCGATTTTCACTTGCGTGAAGATGTGCCACCTTTTGTGCATTATGCTTTTTGCGTTTAAAGCGGAGTTCAAATCTGTTTATGTTTATACCAAAGAGTCTTCGTTCTGCGTCACACTGAATTAAAGCTTAGCATAAAAATTCATGTAAAATCAAAATTTTGTGCAGTTAGAAAAAAACGTATGCGATCTTTCTGGTTAAAAGCGCGCATGAAACAAGCACCACACATCTGTCGATTCTGCGTGAGATGCTAACGCGCAATTTGTTACGGCTGCAGCCCATAAGTGCATATCAAACTATGGACAATCCGCTGAGTAAGGGCTCAGTTTTGCACGCCGCGCACACGCATTTCCTGCTTGTGGACAACGGCATGGAGGGAAGGTACGACAGCGAGTTGCGGTTCCGACGTCATCTCGAGCGACGACTCTCACTGCAACAAACATCAAGTAACGATTTGTTTACGGTGTTGATGCGTTTGTTTTGACTTTGCCTGCCTTAGTTCCTTGATCGCCAGCGCTCGATAAAACTTGCTCGGTTAGACAGGTTTTATAGCAACTACAGCTTCCTTAGAATCAGTTTGACTCCCATTAAGGAGCGTATAGGATTGTGCACTAACGAGATTACAATCAATGTTATCTTAACGTGATTTTACGTGCACGTATATGAAGCTGTGCTGGTATGATCTGTGGTCACATAGTGGTAACGGTTTTTCAAATAAACTCCCGATATATGCAGATGTAGACGCCAACTTATAATGAAGTTTATGGCTTTTTTAGTATTTTACTCAGCCTCGGGCAGAACGAAAATTTTTCGTATGGTAAATCACTGGGGGGTACGAGTTGAGGAATGTACATATTTCAACTAAGGAAAAGTCAGTTTCGCTATGTATGAACAGAAATAAAGCAACGTAAATAAGTTTACGTTCACTATCTTACTGGTAACATCTAGGCCCAAAATGAAAACTAATGGGCCCAAGCGTCGGTGTGTATGTATAAAAAAACGTAAAGAAAAATGAAACGATATTTTCTGTGAAATAAAATGTGGGCTCTATTTTAAAATACGAATTTTATGGTCTTACTTAAAATCATTCTTACGCAATGAAAACGGTGGAGTGTGAAATACTTACCGAAATTACTTTACAGCCACCATCATATAGTGACAGCTATGTAGTGGGCATGAAATAAGGATTAGACTCCACGGTGAGAAGAATATTCTAGGAATCTCCCTGCCATGCTCTACTTTCATAACTTTCGGATTGCACGTATCGACATTCCAACAATACGTCTCCACAAACTTGACGCAGTGGAATAAATCAGCAAATTGTTTCACTAGGAAATCGATTTCACGTATTTTACGCATTTCTTAGTCCTGTACATTGAAAGCAAGGGTTGTAAGAAATGGCAAACTACAACGCAAGACTTAGGGGAAGCACACCAAAAGCTATGATCGTAAAGTTAGCCTCACACGACAGCTGAAAGGAAAACCTGACGTCAATTACCGAACGACTAGGTTCAAGCAACGTGGTGATAAGTGAACAACCACAGTGGGTCGCGTTCCACAGAAGAAAACGCTTTTTTCGGCGAAAACATTATATTTCTCTTGCTTATTAAGGTCAACCTTATCGTCACAGCGTTTGTTTGAGAATAACATTCGTGTATTTCCTCTAAATCTTGCCTTGTTTTTCACCATTTCACTTACAAGCCTTGCTTTCAATGTACAGCACTGCGGATGCGTAAAATAAGTGAAATCGATTTCATAGTGAAACAATTTGCTGATTTATTCGACTGCGTCACCTTTGTGGAGACGTATTGTTGGGAGATCATACACTGGTAAATTCATTTTCCACTTTAAAAGCTTGAGGTTTCGTCAAAGTGAGTTAACTCGCCGGCTGTCAAGAAACACAGCAGGCCATATGATGCAGAGCAATTTGTCAGAGCACGTACACAGAGGAACCGGGGATTTAAAGTCATAAAAAATCTGGGTGTAAAGACCGTAGCATATTGCTATGTGGAAGTTCCAACTACTCGACAAACGCAACTTAAAAATTCGGAACCTATTTCTTGTAGTGCAATATCGCCTGAACGGCATTTCGTTTTTTAGTAGTTCCCAGGGAAACAACCAACATAATGCTTGTTGCTATACTGCTATTTATTATTCACAAACATATTGCCTGAGGTGCTGAAGCAGTGCATCGTTAAATATGCAACAAAAACCACCAGCTTTCACCCAGTCAATAAACAATCCTCAAGCCGGCTATCCATTGAAATACTTTTCAAAACCAGCTGCGGTCGTGCATTTTACCAGATTTGCATAAATTCCGAGACCTGCTTACGTGCTGATTCTCGTGACACAATGCCTTTACCGAACCACGAGCGCCAATTTCCTTTTCTTTCCGTAAATTATATGAAAAGAGTCGCACGCACGTCATCATCATTTGAAGCATAGAAACCATGGTGCTGGTTCCTTGACGCATGGTGTTTCTTTCTACGGTGTTGGAATACTGTAATCTCCAAATATGCTGAGTAGCAAAGCTGGTCATATAAGTAAGGAAATAAATAAACACGTACAGCCACCCATGTGGCTATAACGAGCTCAATGCGTAGGCGAAGAAACGGGGTTGGTATGGTGGGTTCGAACTCACATTTTTGAAAATGTGGTGGGCGCCCACTTCTGAGAGGCATTGTAATGGTAAAGCTGTCAGAACGATTATTAAAAATTTGTGTATTCGTCAGCGATTGATGTNTTCGTCCACTGTCTGATATTGTTTTGGCATTGCAGTTATAGTAATTGTTGCCTAATGGAATTGGGTGCAATTGTACAATTTCAGTTGTTGTGGCCCATTTAGAAAAAGTACATTCGAAGGAAAAGCTAAAATAAAATGATAGTGGACTTGACAGTTTTTCTGACGATGAAAACAGTTCTGTGCAAAAATTCCGTGGTATATTCATCAGGCTGTCTTACCGACGTGTCAGCTTGTACAGGAGAAGAGTTATTTAGTGATATATATTGTATCCACGGAAAGACGTGGCCGATGCTTAAATGGACGGTTTCTGCTACAGGGGGTTACAACGTGGCGAAATATTCCCACCTTCCTATCGATTCCCCCTCCTTAACTGATTGCCTTGTATGGCTGAAGAGCTCAGTCGGTCCCCGCAACGATACTATGTGATCCTAGCTGGAGCCTGCCATGTGTCACCACTCCCGGCCAAAGTGGATCTGAGAATAACGATGGCTAAACGAATTCCAGCTTCCCAAAATTGCAAACTCCAGCCCCATCACCAGTTGCAGTTTAACGTTGTGTTCATGCACAACCGTGTTCGCATAGAACTTCTATATCCTGGTTGAAGCAGATCGGTGTAAGAAGTTCGAGTTTCGAGGCCTCTAGTGCGCCCCTTCTATCC
>JGI24022J15233_10006962_pt1 | contig 12375 bp, 6 predicted proteins | sample Ectturendosymbi2_FD_15233 | JGI IMG/M metagenome (IMG submission 15233)
GAGCTTACTTGTAACATGTTCATTTGGCCATCTAAGGAAAAATATAGCGACACATGTATGTTCAACAGAGCTGAAGCTTGACAGCGTTCGACCATAAAAATGTTGTTTCAATGAAGTCATTTGAGAGAGTATGCCCGAGCAAGTTTATCAACCGCGTAGCGCAATATGTGCACATGCTCACAGGTAGAATGCATACATTTTTCAATGTTACTTGTTTACTGATATCCTTTGCAAGGTATCTGCTTTAAAATCGATTATTTATCAACCTTCTCTAATACTTTTAATTGTTTTTTTTTTAGATGAGTACTTTTTTCTAAAAAATTGAAAGACTAACTTCTGCTTGATCGTATTTTGCAAAAGTGAGAGATGAACGCGCATTTACATCGATTTGAAACAAGCTTCCGCATTCCTGGAAAGTTCAAGTAGGGTATATGAATTCATCTGAAAAGAATTATCACTATAAGTAACTAATACAGCTGAAGGTCGGAGTTGGAGTCGGAGTCGGATAATCGAAATTTCCAGGAGTCGGAGTCGCAGTCGGATGACGGGACTTCCTACTCCACAGCCCTGCTTAGTCGTTGACCTCAACTATTTTTCTTTTTCTCACCCGAACCCTAACCCGACACACTTACTTAAACACGAATCCCTAAGGTTTAATAATAATTTTTGTGAGTGCATTTGATATGTAGAATGTTACTCTGTGCATGCGTGCATGGAATGAAGTAAGAAAATTCCTTTGACACCGGGCATGAATTTTAATACCGAAAGAAGCTAGTCAAGCCATATGAAGGAAAATACAATATAAATTTTGAATTTTTTATAGGGAAGCACTTCTTTATTTTCCTGTGTCCTTTATTTTTTCCCTACAATTAGTGTTTCTGTGGTCCATGGGTGACTGTGTTGCTTCTTCATGATCATGGCCTGTTTTGATAAAAACTGCATTTTGCTTCTGCCATGTGCCACTGACAAGGCTGCAGCCTTATTTTGCCAGGCGCAAACAAAGATCTAAGGATTTGAAGTAATTGTCTCTGGTTAGGTTGTGGCCATTCTTAAATTAAGGCATAAGTTTCATCACTATATCAGTTGGCACGCTCACATCACCCTTTTTGCTCTCATCTTTTTGTACATAAGCGAAACCATTGATTAAATATTTAGTTTCAAAATCAATGGCCATCTACAATTTTATCGCAAATTTTTCCGGTTTGTTAGCCATGCATTATAAAACTTGCACCATGCCTTACATGGGAGTAGCTACTCACCAACGGTAACACAGTCTCAGTGGTTGAAAATCATCTTTACTGAAAGAATGCAAGTTCTTATTTATGTGGAATATTCTGGTATGATAAGTATTGTAACTAAAGATTTTGTATGTGTTTTTCATAAAGGGCATAAACATTGGTTCATTAATATAAAAGTTTGATCAGTTTTTGATGCTGTTTAAGCATATATACAGATCTGACTGTCTGGTGTTCTCAGTTGTGTTTTGTAATAAACAGTGAACACTTAACACTAGTTTTTTCCAATATGTGTTGGAAGCAGCCGGCACATACTCAGTACTGTTGCATAAATGCAAAATGACTATGTAAATGCAATGATGAAGGTGCATGTGAATCTTCTCATTTTAGGAAATTTGTGTGTGTGTGCAAGCATGTTAATGTGCTTGCATTTATATGTTGTGGTGTTGTTAAGATTTGCCTATCAATCATTCTATTTTTTTTTTTTTATAAATCTTACCGTATATATTGTCCACTGTAATTTGTCTCGTAGGCAGGAACCTAGTAGCCTTGGTGAAATGCCATATGCAATGCACCAAAGGATTCAACTTATTGGAAAGGAGCTCATTTTCTTACATTTGTTTACAGTGCTTACGTTAAGACTCAGTAAAATGTTGTGAGATGCTGTTTAGTAGTTGAATCTCATGAAGATGGCTGAAGATGACCTGAGTAGTGTTCGTGTTGCAGTAAGGTAATTTTTAATGTTTAGCAATTGCTTTTGAATCAGTTTCATTGCTTTCATTGATAATAATTTTTGCAATGTGAAATTTTGCAGAATTCGTCCCCAACTTGCAAGAGAGAAAATTGAAGGATGTCGAATTTGTACATATGTCACCCCAGGCGAGCCACAGGTTTGTTGTGTTTCCATTTAACACCTTTGGTACTGGCTTGGTTTTACTTTTAAGACCAGCGTGAGCCACTTTTTTACCATCACTTTGCAACTCATAACTTGCCAGATGGTCGAGCTAGAGAGCTGTTCAAACCCTCAAAAGATGTGGCATGTAAAGATCGACCGATATGGCGTTTTTTGGGCTAATGCTGATACTGATATACTGGCCATTCATGAACTGATAGCCAATACCGATAAACTGATATTTTGAAAATTTTTAAATGTTGTTTTCTGCTTCATTAAAAAAATATAATATATTCTTTGCTTACCTTTTTTTCAAAACCTTCAAAAATCAAGATTTGTGCATTAAAATTTTCAAATTGTAGCAATTTCAATATTTTGCTATGATTCTTAATTAATCGAATTAATGATGATACTTTTGTTTTGGCTGCGACGGCTGACATATCCTCCATGGTTCATCTTGTCTGCTTGTTTATGAAAACGCACCTGGTAATGCTGCTGCAGGATAACATTCTTGACTTGCTTTGTTGTACCTTCTTGAGCAAGTTGTCTGGATGCGTGAGGATGAGGAATATAACAGAGTTTTGCCAACACCTACTGAGTTTTGGCCGATACCGATATATCAGCAAAACCCAAATATTGGTCTCGGCTAGGCCGATATATCGGTCTATCTCTGGTGGCAAGTATTCTATTGCATTGAAAAAAATCTGTAGGTTTTGGGTCGTTGTTGTTGACATCGTAAGTAGGGTAGGTTTTAGGTCATTTTGGCTCAGGTTGCTTGGCCCTGGGCACCAACCGCTAGATGTAATTTTTTGACTCAGTTTCAACTGGAACTACCCTACTAGGCTGTAATCTGAGTCTTTTTAGCCTTTGATTGCAATAAAAAATTGGTAATTATTTAATTAATAAAGCAGGGGATTAATTAATTAACTTGTTGTTTTTAGGCCATAACCTTTGAACCACAAACATTAGAAAGCCATACCCTAGTTTCTAATGAAAACATGAGTCAAAAATTTCCATCTAGTGGTTGGTGCACAGGGCCAGATAGCCTGAGTGAAAATGGCCGAAAACCTACTGAACTCATGATGTCATCCACAAAAATTTGGAAAGCCAAAACTTCCTATTTTTTTCAATGCAATCTAGAAGACTTGCTGCATCTTTTGTGGGTTTGGACAGCTTTCTAGCTCAATTGCCTGGTGAGCTTTGGAGTTGCAAAGCAGTGTGAAAATATTGGCTCAGTGTGTGATTTTGAAGTGTGAATATATCGTACACTGGTGTCAAAGATGTTGATGCAATGCTTGAGTTGGGTTTTTCATGAAAGCATTTCCAACAACTTTAAATAAAAAAATGCTCAGATAGTCTTCATTATTAATTTGCAGGTCACATTGCAAGATAAGGCATTTACATATGATAATGTGTTTGACACTCCTACTGAACAATGTGCTATCTATGACAAGTGCATAAAATCATTAGTTGATGGATGCTTTGAAGGATACAATGCCACAGTGCTCGCCTATGGACAGGTAAAGTGTGTTCTGGTCATCATTACTCTATGCAAGTGATAATCAAGTTTCTGAATTTTAATTTGAGAAGCAACTTGTAATTTTTGGGGTATCTTACACCTTAGCTGCCGGTTGGTTTCACCCTAAAATCCAGCTTTTTGCACATGTGTTTGCAGGGGCATAACTCTGTCACCAAAAGCACTAGAGCAGTGGTTCCCAACCGGGGTGCCGCGGCACCCTGGGGTGCCATTTGCAATACCCAGGGGTGCTGCGAGCTAATACGTTTTTTATTATATCATTGAAAAGATATTTTCAAAATATCGCCAAAACTCAATCCAAATTGCTATGGGTTCGCCACTAGGTGCTGGAAATTATATTTGTGTTTTGTAGGGTGCCGCAAGCCTAAAAAGGTTGGGAACCACTGCATTAGAGAGTCGTTCAAACGCTCAAAACACTCTGCAAGTCTTCGAGTCTGTAATGAAAAAAAATTTTTTGGTTTTGGATTTTTTGTGAGTAGCATCATAAGTGGAGTAGTTTTTGGCCTTTTTGGCTCAATTCATCTTGCCCTAGGCCAGTGGTGGTGAACCTATGGCACGTGTGCCAAAGGTGGCACTGCAAGCCGTCTCTGTTGGCACACGCACTGTCACTTCAGTGCAGAGTTTGTTACCAGAAAGGTAGAGGAACGTGTGTCCAAGTTATTCCCAAGGTCAGGACAGTCCCTGAGAAGACACTACTAGAACGCGGAGGACTAGTTACTCTCCCAATGCTCAATCAGGAAAACCCAATTACCCAGCATGTAACTTCAGAAATTATCCCGTTTGGTAACATTACATTACTGCTAGCTAAACTGTGCACAACATTTTCGCATTATCACATCACAATAAACGACAAGATGAAGTTCACAAACAGTAGCATTGGAGGGAATATTAACATTTGAGTTCTTTGTTTCTGATGAGTGAAACTGTAAAGTAGACAGGTAAGAATTTATCGCTTTAGATCTGCTGATTAAACAAAACTATCGTAAAATATATGTGATTATTATGCGTACAATCTCCAGTTTGCTACAGACTGTCCAGCATGTACACAGTGAGCACAATTTTCCAGCATATAATTATAACTGTAGAATTCCTTGTCACAGGATGCGGTGGTGGCATCTAACTTGGTGACTTGAGAGGGGATTAGGCAAATTTTTGAGAATCATGCAGTAGACTGTTGATTCAGGGAATATCTCTTTTAAGTATTAGCAATTTTTGCGTAAGGATAGCTTTAAACTGGGTGCTTCATTTTTTTTAATTTTGTATTTTTGTAGATTCTAAATTTCGAACATCAAAAAATGAGTGTAGCAAAAAAAGCAAAAAAAGATAGCGGAAGATCATTCCAAGAAGCCTTGACAGAATCATTTGGAGTAATTGAGCGCAATGGGAAAGCATTTTGTATTATATGTACTGAAAGTGTTGTGTGCCGCACATCAAGTGTCAGACGACACTTTAACACCAACCACAAGACTGTTGCCAAACTTGGTGAAACTGAGAAAAAAGAGTTTCTGCAAGTGCAATTGAGGAAATATCATTCCCACTCTGTTAGTTTTTGCGACTATCTTTCTAGAACAAATTATGTGATAAATGCCATTTCAAATTTCGCTGTGTCTAGCAAAACATGGTAAGCCCTTCTCTGATGGGGATATTATCAAAACAGTGGTGTTGTCTGGAAGTAATTCCCTTTTTCATGATTTATCAAACAAGGATAAAATCAACAAATTTCTGAGATGCCACTCAGCAGAAATACTGTGAAAGATTGAGTCCAGTGTATGGCAAGTGATGTTAGTGTGCAGCTCACTACTGACTTACAAAAGACAGCCTGTTACTCCATGTGCTTGGATGAAAGCACTGATACAAATCATCATGCAAGCAAAAGATTAGCAAAAGATTCTTACAATTTTGCAAAATGGAGACAACCCTGCGTTTTCTTACTTTTCCAGATCAAGCCAAATTTCAAGAACTTGATCTTTCCTGCTTATATTGGTTAGATTTAGAAAATCTAGAAATGGAGCTCTTGGAATTTCAAGAAAACACTATGTGGAAAAACAAATTCTACGACCTGCGTGAAATACTTTGTAAATTGAAGGGATGACAAATGACAGCACACTTAGTTCTTAAAATGAAATTCTTAAAATTTGGAATTCTCTGCCAAATCATTTTAAGTCAATGAAAGCACTCGGGATTGCTTTCCTTCCTTTGTTTGGATCATCATATACTTGTGAGCAGCTGTTTTCAGCTATGAATTATATCATATCTGACATCAGAAACAGGCTAACAGATGACCTGAGTGCTGCATGTGTTGCTCTCAAACATACAAAATATGAACCAAGGTTAGACAAATTGTCAGCAAGCATGCAACAGCAAAAATCACATTCATTGTTCAAATGCATGCCAAATTGAAACTCTTACCTTTCAATAAAAATTTGTTTTTGTCATTGGAAGCTTTGTTATTGTGCATTTCTTTTAAGACAAAAGATGTTAATGCATGAATTGCTTTTTCTAACCCAAAACCTCAGTTGGCCCATTCATGTTGAATTGCTGTGTTGGCACTTTGGAATACATAAATGAGTTTAGGGTGGCCGGTTTATGAAAGGTTCGCCACCACTGCACTAGGCCCCAAACGCTAGATGGTAGTATTTTGCTAAAGTTTTTATTGGAAACTAGGCTAAAATCCGAGTCTTTTGATACTTTATTTTGGGATTAACACTTTGATGTTCGGTAGGATTCGGAGATTTTTGCTACAAAACAACTGGATCGCACGTGGCTTTGCACGTGTGTAACTCGGGCCCTGAAAGTGGTAGAGAGCTGTTCAAAGGATCAAAAGACGCGGCAAATCGTCTAGTTTGCACTCGAAAAAAATTTTTTGGTTGGGGGTTGCGGATTTTTTGTGAGTGATGTCATAAGTGCAGGATATGTAGGCCACCTTGGCCCACTTCACCTGGCCCTGGGCCTAAACGTTAGATGGTAGTATTTCGCTGAAGTTTTTATTGGAAACTAGGCTACAATCTGAGTCTTTTGATATTTTGGATGACTTGCTGGGGTTTTGGGATCAAAAGTTATGATCTAAAGTAATTAGAATATTTTGACTAATTATATCATTAATTAATTTGTTTATTTTAGATCATAACTTTTGAACCAGAAATGCTAGAAAGTTGATCAAAGGCTCAAAAGCATCGGACTCGAGCCTAGTTTCAAATGAGAACTTTTCATTGGAGACTCGAAAACTTGCCAAGTCTTTTGATAGTTTGAACAGCTCTCTAGAGGCTGAGGAGCTATGCCGTTGCCAAGACACATGAAATATACTTGATTTTAGGCTGATTTCCAAGTACGATATATTTGTACGCCAGCAGTGAACATGTGAAATACCTTCAGAAAATAACACTAATGTGTAAAAGCTACAAAGCTGTGTGTATTCAAAACATGCAGAAGTTCTATGATGGTGTGTTTCACATGCAGGCCTCACAAGCTCATTCTTGACATAGAACATGTAAATCTTTTAACCCATGTGTATTTCTGTGTTCACATATTTGTGTATACATGATTATGCTATATGAGTTTGTTTTACCAAACAGGTTTAATTGTCTCTTTTTTGTCTGTAAATAATCCATGTACATTTTATTGCATTAAATGTTTGAACCAGATCTGTTTGCAACTAATGATTGCATTTGTAATTTTTCCATTTTTCTCTGTTTTGTATGTCTGTTTGACAGTATTGTTGGACCAGTTGGTGTCACTTAAATTTTTGGGCTGTGTGATGTGTCAATTACCTAGCCATATACCCTGTTGACAAGCAGTTTAAAATTAAATGTTTTTTTCCCTCTTCTCAAGTTAGTGCTGTTGTGTTTCAGACTGGTTCTGGTAAAACATACACTATGGGTACTGGATTTGATGTGACGACATCACCTGAAGAGCTTGGAGTAATACCTAGAGCTATGGATCATCTTTTTGCCGAAATTACAAGAAGGTATGCTGAAAGCCTAGATTGGGTTTGTCTGGTAGATTTGTGCTTGTTGAATGAAATTCTACATTACTGTATTTTAGAGACTATTTATCTTGAGTGAATTAGTGATACCAGAATATCTAATTACATTGACAGAAAATGAAGTATTGTGGAATTTGTCATAGCTCAGAACTAGAGATTGACCGATATGGCTTTTTTGGGGCTGATACCGATATATCGGCCATTCATGGACCGATAGCCAATACCGATAACCAATATTTCCAAAATTTTTAAATCTTGTTTTCTGCTTCATCATAAAAAATAAAATGTATTCTATGTCTTACCTTTTCTTCAGAAACTTAAAATATTGGGATTTATGGGCTAAAATTTTTCAAATTTCCATATTTTTATGATTTTAATTAATCTGATCAATAATGATGCTTTTGTTTCAGCTGTGACGGCTGACGCATGCTCCATAGTTCATCTTGTCTGCTTGTTTATGAAAATGCACCTGCTAGGGTTGCGGCAAGATAGCTGACTTGGTTCATTGTGCTTTCTTGCACAAGTTGTCTGCATGTGTGAGGAATATGACAGTGCTTTATCAACACCCACTGAGGCCAATTTTATTGGCCATTTTGACTGATACAGATATATTGGTAAAACCCAAATATCAGTCCATCTCTGCTCAGAACTTCCAAATTAACATTTAAAACTTGACAAGGTGGTGGTGCATCATAGAAGTGACCTTATGTGTATGTTATTGTAGAAAACAATCTGCCTTGAATAGTGGATACCCTCCCCCAGAGTTCCAAGTTAGTGCTCAGTTTGTGGAACTGTACAATGAAGAAATTATTGATTTATTTGACACTACCAGAAGTGCTAACAAGGTAACTTGTGATTTTTTATATACTGTATTTATCAAATGCAATTTCTGCAAAAATTACTTCTGTAGTGTTTGGTCCATGTAGTTGTTTCAAACATTAACTGCAGTTGTCTGCTTTGATTAAACTTGCATTTCAATAAATGTTGTTTAAAGTGAGTGGTCGCAAAAAAGGACCCAGAATGTCGAAATGATTTCTGTAAATTGAATACAGGTTACAACCACAATAGCATGTCCCATCGTTGCACCAACTTTTTATGATGGTGTCTTAAATTCTGTCAAATTAAAAAATGATCAACTAGCAGTTTGTAAAAAAGTGCCAGCCTCTTCACAAAGTGCACTTAATTGACATATAAATCACTAACTTATTTTAACCAAGTTAAAGAAATATTTGTTGCTTTTTGTATTCAGTGGAATAACAAATATTGACAAATGTTATGTAGGTGATATATTTACCAAATGTAGATGGCAACAGAATTTTGCAGTCAGTGCAAATTTAAATACGTTGGACTACACTGTGGAATGGTCTATACAGCATTTATTTGACTGTAAGCCATGGCTTATAATGTTTTTTTTTCATCATTTCGTACAGCTTACAATCAAGAGAGGTGTACATTTTTTTACCTTATCAAAAGGGGTAGATGTCTTTCATTGGCTACATTTTGTCAACCAAATTCTCTTTTTGCCCTCTATTCTATGTAGCATCATGCGCACACTGTCTCAGGAGTGATTGTGATGAACAGAAGGCAGTTGTAGTGGTGTAAGCATCATTATCAGGCTTACTAATTAAATGTGAAACGTCCTAGCATGTGAAAGCATCTCAGACTGAGGTAACCTATGTTCAAGTGCTGCTTACAATCAAGGGTGGCTTACATTAATTTTTTGACACCATTTCGTGCGGCTTACAATCAAGGTCAGCTAACATTTGAATAAATATCAGTAGTTGATGTGATTTGGACTAGAAGCAGTGTATTGTTTAAAATTTAATCTAATGTTTATTGAAGTGTTTGCATGATTGCAAATCAGATTCTATAGTGAAAATTACAAAGATTTTGTACGAGCAAGGTTTCTTGTAAGGTTGGTTTGTTGTGAACCTTTTATTAATGAAGCTCAGGACTCTTTTCAAACCCTGTAATCAATAACCAGACTCAAAAAAATGTATAGTATCAGATTTACTGCTACAGCCTTGTGTCAAGCACTGAAATGGAATTCAGATCAGATTCATTGTAAGAAACAACGACCTCTTACATGTTTAAATTTTGCATTTGAATGTATTGTCAGTGCCCTTGTTTTGCCACCCCAGTAGTTTTAGTTTATCTAATGACCCATGAACCCCAATTTGAAAACATTTCTGTTAGAATTCATGATATACAATCTGCTGAACCGTCATTTTAGTGTGATACAGGATTTCTGTCAAGTTTTGTGGCATTTAAAGTAGGTATCGGTAAGTTGATCACACTGAAAGTATATCACTGTAGTAATTTAACCTGTGGACATAATGGTTTTGTCTTGGAAGCAATATTATTTGTTTCTAAAAGCAAGGTTTGGCATCCAGTTGTGAAACCATGACTATAGTCAACTTATGGTACCTGGAAAAAAACTGACAGCATTGCAGTGTTTACTTGTTGCTCTGTATTTTATGGTGGTGTAGAATTTTTGCTTTCTAATATAACTCACTTCTTACTATATTTCCATCTTTAGCTCAGACCCATGTTCCATATTGTAAGTTAAAAGAACACAAGAATACTAAAATATTTACACGCACCACAGCACAGGGTAGGTGTTGGTATGTGCTGGCAATAATGAAGGGGACTGACACTGAAACAGTGCACTAGCAACCATTGCATTTAGTCATTGTCATACAGAAGTATTGCGTAATGGGAGTAAAATGTTGGATAGTAAAAAGTATTCAGACAATTAAGGTGAATGGATAAAAAAGTTAAAAGTTAGGTGTGGATGCACATGTTGAACAAAAGTATTCAATTTCTTCCTATTCAAAACATCATATGTCTTGAGGAAATGTGAACTTGGTGTTGGCGAACACTTACATACCTGGTGATTGTCAATGCAAAATTCAATAGACGATGTTATAAGCAATGTGGATACAATTATGGAACAAATATTAGACTGCATTTGTTCCACAGTTGGCATGCAAAAGGCATGAAACAGACTATCTTTAAGTAACTTTAGGTTGGGCATGAAACAAATTATTTTCAACTGGAGTTTTGTTGCTATAGTGATTTTTTATCTCAGAGGGCATTTTTGACAGTTGATTTGGTGACCAGTCTTAGGCCTTGTTTTTTGCCATGTTTCTGTAAACCTTAACAACAGAAGTGATTTTTTTCAATTTTTAATTTCAGATTTTTTTGTATGGCAATTTAGCACCAGCTGCTTAATTTTAGATTTAGCACAATTACTACAAAAATGGTTCAGCTTCACTCACAAAAAGAAATAAGTTTTTTTTTGGACCTATGAAAAATGTTGTGAGAAATGTTTTCTCTAATTTTTGTCTAGGGCAAATCAAATATTCGAATTCATGAAGATGCAAATGGAAATATTTACACGGTCGGAGTTACAACTCAACCTGTGGCTACTGCAAAGGAGGTATGATGTAATATCGAAAAAAAAACTGCTGATTTTTAAGCTAGTGCATTGTTTGCTATTGGTCAAGTTACCTGCCATGCAGCGACAGTACACAACGCCCCGATTATGCACTGCTGCATGCATCATAACGGCTGTGTTTATCACATGTCTTAGAACAGCCATGTCCAACCGAAATGCCTCACTGTGCCAAAAATTCTGTCAATATCTTTGTGAAAGCCACACACTGAATGACGTACTTTCATTTTAGCAAGCCAAAGTTTAGTTTAATGTTATTTGAAAGCCTTCGAATGTTAACTGAAATGATAACAACTGTATGCTAGGCTGCTCTTAATCACTCACAAACTGTAATGCCATAGGAAGTTTAGTGAGAGTGGAACGAGGGTTTAGTGAAAAATTAGTTTAGCGCAGAGGAACACATGAATAGAAATTAGAAAACTAAAAACCAGTTTTTGCAGAAATCAGAAAACTAGAAATCAGTTTTGTGAGGTGCCAGTGGAGACGTGGAAATCTACCAGTGCGTAGTACATGATAGCCACTCAAGTAGTCACGAAAGACCATTGCATCGAAAATGTCGAATTTAAGGCAATGAAAACAAAGACAGGCTGTCATTGTACTGTACATACACAACAATGAAAAATTTACTGGGTCGCATGTGGGCCGCGGGTTGGACATAGATTTTTTAAAAGTTCCCTAGTCGCGCTGTGTTTTGGGGTCGACAACCTGTTGTGCACTGAAGGCCGGTTAACGGGAGGCATTATTTCCTTCGAGGCGAAGCAGATAAATACATCAAAAAGGAAGTAACGAGTTTTAATTGCATATGAATTTCGGTTACAAGTTTCCCGATGGTTACGTCATGAAGAACTGCAACCTATTTATGCTTGCCACGTGCTCCTCAAGTTATTTATTTAAAAACTTCAAAACATTTACGATTTTTTTGTTTTGGACAATAAAGTATATCTGTGCGGACCGATGGTTGCCGACCCCACAATCGTGCGTCGCAGTTATTCTGACGCGCATGCTGTGTCGCAGTCAAAGGCTCCAGACATCAGTGGACATACGCATACCAGAGGCAGCCATGGATCCGGAGTGCCGGAGTCGACTCCGGCGGGATACTGCGTTTTTCTTGCGGATCCGGACCCGAAGTTAAAAATTTGTGAAAAACCGGACCCGGATCCGGAGTCACTTTTCAATTTCGGCGGTAGCAGGAGTCTGTGTGGTCATGTCTTAAGTGAAAACATGGGCAAATTTCTGTTGGATCGATGATTGTAGCCGGAGTCTGAACAAGAG
>JGI24022J15233_10006963_pt1 | contig 12374 bp, 8 predicted proteins | sample Ectturendosymbi2_FD_15233 | JGI IMG/M metagenome (IMG submission 15233)
AACCTAAACCCAAAACCTAAACCCAAAACCTAAACCCAAAACCTAAACCCAAAACCTAAACCCAACACCTAAACCCAAAACCTAAACCCGAAACCTAAACCCAAAACCTAAACCCAAAACCTAAACCTAAAAGTTGAACTTGAAAGTTGAACCTAAAACTTAAGCCCGAAACCTAATCCGTAAACCTAAACCCTAAAGGTGAACCTTAAAGCGAAACTTAAACATACACCCTAAAAGTAAACCCTAAACCTTAAACTTTTCGAAAAAGTACATTAAAATCACTTCCATCTAACGTGTAACCTCTAAAAGCTAAGCCAAAGGAAACGGTGAGAATAGAACCAAGGAACAATCGCACAGCAGGTATAGCCTAGACCTGGGGTTCCCAACCTTTCTCTGACCATGTACCCCTTCAGCATACTGACAGATGAGCATGTACCTCTTCAGCATTTCGAAAGATAGGCATGTAGGCTATCCCTTCAGTATTTCAACAGATGAACATGTACCTCTGAAATTTTCTTATGACAAAATATTTTGTCATGATTAATCACAGATATATTTTAAAATAAGCACATAATGGCTTTTAAAATAATGTTTACTGATTTATGTATAATTTTTTTGAAATAAAAGATGTGTAAATATATATTTCTCTTCTATTGCTAACCTTAAATGTACCCCTTCTGATAGGCAAAGGTACCCCTAGTAGAGATGGCACGGTCCAAGATTTTTCAGGCCCGGACCGCCCATAGCCCATAACATTCAGCCCATTAACTGCCTGTGGACTGACAACATTTGTTCTTTTTCAAACCGGCCCACCCATGGCCCGCTAAACAATCGGCAGTCTAGTCTGTTTTGTCTCCTGAGGCAAAATATCTCCAATGGCTATTCTGCTGAGACTATTTTGCCTTTTGTGGAACATGATTGGTTTCAGTGGACATGTCATGTGACAAACAACAAACAAAGTTACATGTTTGGATTAGTGTGCAAGCCTAAAACCCTCAACCTAAGACCTTAAACCTAAAACCCCAAACCTAAACCCGAAACCTTAACTTTAACCCTAAACCTAAAACACTAACCACAAAATCTTAACCTAAATCCCTAAACCTAAATATGAAATCCTCAACGAGTCCCGTCACCATGTGATAGCTTTTCTGGGCTTAGCCGCCCCAAAGAAAGCTCCAAGCCCCCACAAACTGAAATATGAAATTATACTGTATAAATCAGTGGATTTGTTGTCAAGTTTAGAATGCCAAGGCCCCCCCACAAAAGTAAAGCTCCCCTATTGAATATTTTCTGGAGGCCGTTCTGCTCTCAAGCTAAAACTCTCATCCTACAAGCCTAAACCTGAGACCTCACCAATACCATAAAACCTTCAACCTTTAGCCTAAACCTAAATCCCTAAACCTAAAACTCTAAAGGTAAAACCCCGCAACCTCACTTACAAAGTGATTGTGATTTGGTGCATATATCAAAAACACCTATAGCACCCCATCAAAATGTTGCACAACACGTTTCCTCCAAGAAGCAACTCAGCACCAAAACCGCTGACCACCACGCTCATGCAAGAAGTTATCACCATGCACGAAAAGTTTCTTAAAGTGTACCTGCCAGTCGCGCATGACGGAGTGCTCACATACGGGAAAAGCAAATTTGCCTTAAAATACAGCAACGACAAAGCAATGCCAAGTGGTTTCAGTCACTTTTATTGCCAACGAGAGGTTCTTTTAACTCAAAAAAATGTTGAAGGTTTTTTCAACATCAGTGGGCGGCTCGTAGCAGCTCGGTGAAGTCCAGCCGTTAAAAATATTGTTAGCGGCCCGCTCGTTCAACCTCAGAGGCCCGCCCAAAATCCGGACCATTGGCGGCTCATGCCATCTCTAAGCCCTAGGGCTACATGTACCCCAGGTTGGGAACCTCTGCCCTAGACACTAACCACTCAACTATGTTCGCGTTGCTACTAGAATAGAACTCAACGTTACATGTGAAAAATGGTGGATACAGTTCGAATTGCAAAATAGTCCCAGCAGAGTTTTGCATTTGATGGCAAAATATAAACAACCATTTTAGCAAACCCGTGAAATTGGATCACAACTAAAATTTTGGTTATTTTCAGAAAAATCACATCAAAACAACAAATATTTTCTCAGTCGATCCAGTCCTGATCCGCCAATTTTCAAAAAAGTTGCAGTCCGATCCAGTCCTGACCCGGCCAAAATTGGCTTCAGTCCTGATCCAGTCCGATCCAGTCCTGATCCGCGCTGATCTCAGCCACGTACGCGGCAAACAACGTCGTTAATGGATACTGAAAGAGGCCTATCTTGCAACAACAGGAACAGATTCATGCTGACCAACTTGGCGATTACACTACGGTACAGAGATTACCCATAGACAGGCTTGGAGTCATGGCACAGAAGGCTGAAAAGATACTTCTGAAAATAATAAATGAATGGTTGTGCAATGTGCAACTTTTTCCAAAATTCTGAATCCTCGAAATATCGATAAAAGCGTTTCGGATATCTGGATCCGTATCCTGTTCCCGTATGTAAGCAGTTTTTGGATATCGGTATCCGGTTGCAAACTTACTATCCTGCCAGATATCCAACCGGCAAACCGGATAGTGATCATCTCTGGCAGGTACACGGTTTATCACGCCGAAAATAGCAACCACCTTGACCAAAACACTGGCATAATCTGGCACAAACGATCATGTTAGTCAACGATAATACTGCGGAGTGTTGAATATAATGTTTCTCAAGAAAAAAAGAAACTATCGCGAAACTATCTATGATGACGCTATAGGCATAAAAGAAACTTTCTAGGACAGCTCTGTCCATATGAAAAGCCGACTTGTAGGCTTCTTAAAACAAGCCACGAATCGTGTGAGTGATTGATCTTTTCGACCCAACGCCATCGCGTGCTAATTTCCTCACCACTGTCGTGTGATGATTGCTGTTTGTACGTGCATGGTCGTTGCTTGCAGTTCGATTTGTTGTTGCAGTTTCCCGGAGTCGTCTTGCTTATCGGTACAGCGCCTTCGCTTATTGAGGCGTGAGTAATTACTGCGCTCTTACCAAAGTGTTCTTGCTGCCTCGTATTCAGTTATGTTCCTTGCGTCGTTTGAACTGGCTGCTTCTGCCGTACGACTATCGTCATGATTATTTTTGTGTTTCTAGTATGTTGAAACTCAGTTTTTAAAGCCTGGTAAATATACTCACCTGATATTTGCGTCGATAGGCCGTTTTGTCACAATTTAAAGAACTGGTTTCTTGAGCGGAATGGAGAGGCAGCTTTTGCGACCAAAGGAATTGTCAGTTGAGCCTGAAGCTCCAGATGTTGCTCAGGTTCTTGAGTTCTGGCTCTGCACTGTCGAAGACTTCCTGTCTAGTCTCCGTGAATTTCACGCTGAGGAAGATCCCCAGGTGAACGCTCAACGAATCATCGTAACTTGTCTTTCCCCTACTATTTTCCCCTATGTGAAAGATGCTGCTTGTTATGACGAGACAGTTAATACCCTTAAACGACTCTATCTTAAGTAGAAGAATAACGTATTTGCCAGACATCTGCTCGTCAGTAGAAAGCAAATACCGGGCGAGTCTTATCTCTGAATACCTACAAGCGTTAAAAGTCCTCGCGAAAGAATGTTCGTTCACTGAAGTGTCCGCAAACGCTTACAGAGAAGAACTGACTTGCGATTCCTTTATTAATGGACATGACATCTTCGTCTATACGACAACGCTTATAAGAAAAAGACGACCTCACCCTTGTTCAAGTGTATCAACTTGCTGACAGTGTAGACCATGCCCAACGTCAAGCTTTCTCGAATAGCGGAACAGCTGCACTGTCCGCGACCACGGCAGATGTTGCTCCCGAATCATCCGAGGAAGACGCCTTGTCAAGCAACTGTACTTCGGCAGCCACTATAAGAAGTCGCTCTTTGTGTCTTTATTGCGGCGATAAACCTCACAGCCGTCGTTCTCAGTGCCCTGCCCGTCATTCAAATTGTTATACCTGTGGCAAACGTGGCTGTTATTCACGCGTTTGCAGGTCTGCTACTCTACGCGAATCAACAGATGGCCCCAACCGGTCCAAAATGGCCGCAACTACTGGTTCTCGATCCCTGCTGGCTAGTGCTCCATCAGGTCTAGAATCAGCCATAGGAAAAGGATCGCTAGAAGGCAACCCTGTTCATGTGCTTATCGACTCGGGTGCCTCAAAGAACTTTGTAGACACTGACATTGTCCGGAAATTGGGATTACCTATTGCAGGAAGAGCTACTTCGATCGGGATGGCCTCCTCTGAAGTTCCAATGCAGAAACATGGGAGAGTCTCTGGTGTCTTGAACCTGATGGACCGCCAATATCGTAATGTCTCATTCCATGTGATGCCTAAGCTATGTGCCGACGTGATTGTTGGTCAAGAATTTTTGAAGAGGCATGCCTCCATCACTTTCGTTATGAATGGACCAGAGGAATCTCTTAACTATAAATACGCCATTGACTGCGTACCCTATATGACTGTCTGTCGCTGCTGCAAAGCTGGAAGCACTCTGGCTTTTCGAATTCCTGTCACCCAATGTCAAGCCTGTGGCTTCCAAGTCTTCGACGTGATAATCAAGAAGACCAAGCATTCATCGAAGCTGAAGTCGGCCGTTTGCTTGCCGCCGATGTCATTGAAACCGCAAGGGTGCCGTGGAGGGCTCAGGTCCTTGTCAAGCAAAAAGAAACAAAAGGTTGGTCATAGATTATTCTTCTACCGTTAACCATTTCACCGTGTTGGATGCTTATCCACTGTCTAATATCGAAGATTTAGTAAACAAGGTCGCTCAAGACAAACGCTATAGCTCAATACATTTGCGACAAGCCTATCATCAAGTGCCCCTCTTACCTGGAGAGAGACAGTTCACCGCTTTTGAAAGGTGTAGCGTACTTGGATGACCTGACCGTCACTGGGGCTACTCTCAAAGAACACGACAGAAATCTGAAGATTTTACTTGATGCTGCCTCCAGTTGCAATATGACGTTGAATGAATCCAAATCCCAACTTCGCGTAACCCTTGACATGCTTGGCTACCACGTTTCGTTCCAGCAAGTGAAGCCCGACCCGCAAAGGCAGCCCTTGTTAGACTTACCTCCCTACTCCTAAAGAACTTAAGCGCATTTCCGGCATGTTTTCATATTGCACCAAGTGGATCCCTAAGTTTTCAAAGACGGCCGGTCCACTACTGCGCCCCCCTGAACTTTCGTTGGACGGTGAAGTGTTAGCCGCCTTCAATGAACTAAACACCTTGTTGAGCAATGCTTGCTTGACAACTATCCACATTGGAGTCCCCTAATGTTGAAACAGATGCTTGCTGCAATCCTATCACAGGGTGGCCGCCCTGTCGCATTTATGTCTCGTACACTACATTCTTGCGAAAAAACATTACCCTGTTACAGAGAAAGAAGCCACTGCCATCATCGAAGCCGTTCGACGTTGGTCACATTTCCTCAAAGGCAGACACTTCTCGATCATCACTGATTAGAGAGCATTTTCGTTCACGTTCGACCAGCGTAACAGAGGTAAAATTAAGAATTCCAAAATCTTCTCCTGGCGACTTGAATTAAGTCAGCTCAGTTATGATATAAGACACAAACCGGGCGCGGAAAACGTTGCTCCTGACGCCTTTTCTCGCATTTGTGCTTTTACTGCTAACGCTCCTTTAAGAGACGTGCACCAGTCACTGGGACATCTGGGTTTTGAACGGGTATATCATTTTGTTCGACAACGGAACTTGCCGTTTTCTAGCGAAAAGACTAAAGACGTTTGTCGCCACTGCAAAGCGTGTGCTGAGGTGAAGCCTCGATATTTTAAAAAAGATTTTCAGTCCTTGGTTAAAGCAATCCGACCATGGGACTGCGTGAGTGTCGACTTCAAAGGGCCTGTACGAGGACCCCGACCTTACCTCCTGATAACTGTTGACGAATACTCACGTTTTCCGTTCGTGTTTTCTTGCAAAAATATGTGTTCGTCTTAGGTCATTGATTGCCTTAGGTTTCCCATGCAGCATTCACAGTGATCGTGGAGCGTCGTTCGTCAGTCATTAGACTCGTAGTTTCCTAACTGCGAGGGGCATTTCTTTTAGTACCTTGTCACCCTACCACCCGCAAGGCAACCGCCAATGCGAACGAATAAATCAGACCATTTGGAGAACTACCACGCTTATTCTGCATGGTAAAAACCTGCATGAAGGACAGTGGGGAAGCGTCTTACCCGAGTCTTTACATGCAGTTCGATCGTTGCTCTGCCCTTTTCAAAAACAGTGTGAGACTAACCCAGCAGACAATACAAGAACGCAGCTGTGTTTGCAAACAGAATGTAACTGAAGAAAAATCACAATCACTTCACTCACAGAAGTTACCGCGCTGAGCACAACAATTCTACGCCACGAATAAAAAAAGTCGTTACTCTTGATGTTATAATAAAGTTTTGTATGCAAGCCTGAAATATTAAGACAAACTTTAAACCCGAGTCCGTCCCGAAAAGCCCGGCCAGACTTATAACTCTGCACCATTTCAAAAGTTTCATTCTAAGAGTTCTACTTGCACAACGACACATAAAATATTTTTGAGATTTAAATCAAAATGCACAACGGTGAATTGGCAAAAAAGTTTCACCTTCAACACGAAAAGAATGTCTAACAAAACTAGGTGTGATGTATCTGTAAAGCAAATATTTCGCACCTGGATGAAAATATTGCGGCATTGTGAGTTTGGATAAACTCAAATAAATCAGATGACTTACGAACCAATGCATTCAGCACAAGCAGAAAGTGTAAGAGTCAATGAAAAAATATATTTTGGATTTGTTGGTCACCATTGTCGCGGCATTACAAGAAGTTAGGATAAATGTATATTTCATCCTTATTTCCGAGTCACGTCCCTACGTTTTGAGCTATAGGTTCATATACTGTACAATTAGGTAAATACTGTAGGCTACTTCTCCAACGTTTTGACTGAAATCCTGTTCACTAATGGTTGAAAACAGTCTTTTGCTAGACTCCCCATCCCACTGGTGCAGGAGGCGGGGATGCAGGTGGTGCAACCTCCCCCCAAAAGTTTTGATTTGGTGAAAATCTGGGCAAAATCTCATAAAATCCAGGCAAAATTCTCTAAAATCCGGGCAAAATCTCTGAGGACGTTCTAAAACTCCCTGAAAATCTGAGAAAAAATGGCACCCAACTTGCTTTGATTTGAAAATAATGGCGCCCGAAATGACACAAAAAACTTTTTTTATGGAGGTGACGCAGCGCGTGAATCAAGACCTTTTTCATGGAGTTCACTTGATTTGAAATATTTTTCGGGCAAGTTTGGGAAATTCCGGGAAAAATTCCTTAGCATCCCCAAAAATTTGCCTGCTCCTATACCTATGCCCCATCCCAAAACTACGTCTCCACAACAGTGCTACTTTTTGCCTTCAGCAAAAGCTTTGCAGAGATTTGCCTGAAAATCTAACTTTCTAACGGTATATACACTAGTGTCATTAAATTATATGCTGTCTGTTTCTGAATACGTGACAACCAACGTTACAGCAAAGCCAGTTACATTTCTGCACGGAACTAATCATGGCTGTACTGTGGTCTGTCACATGTGCAGCTGTAATACTCTCACTGTTACAAGAAAATAACCTTTGTAACAGTATACCACACAAGGTAAAATCTCGGACAGAAGCAGTTAAACATCTTTCACGGTCTCTAGAAACTTGAAAAATGCTAAAAATTATTTTATCAAAGCTAAAATTTATAAACTAACAGAATCAAAGATACCACACCAAACTCTGTTTCAACATCAACATGGCTATGTGTGTTGTGTGGCCTACCATCTAACATGAAAAGCGCTTCACACAAAGCGTGACAAACATCGCTTTTAGTTTTGAAACCTCTCCAAATACAAAACTTAAAAAGAAAAAAGTGGGGGGACATAGCATATTATGTTCCCCCGTCTGAAAAAGTGGGGGGACACGTCCCCCGTGTTCCCCACCAAATTGCTCCCATGCAAACTCTTAATTAGTGTTTTCTTGACACAAATTGTGGAACTATTTTGCTTTCTTAGAAATTATTAACCAGATTTGTACAGAATTAGTAGAAAACGCATTATATTCAGCATGCGCTGCAGCAAGCAAATATCAAGCCATTTCAAGATAAATGGCAACATAGACTTAACAATAAATGCTCGTATCACGGTTTGAAAAAGACAGGAGCAAACTATAGAAAGGTAAAAATGAACGGCTGCAATAAGTCACTGTACTCACAATAGAATAGAGACATCATTTAACAACATATGAAATTCAATGGCAAAAACAACTCCAAATAAATCTCAAAACGAAAACATGAACAACGAAAAGCAATTTTGAATCATGGTCCTCAGTAAACAAAACTTTAATCAGGCTATAGTGGCGGTAAATCATAGAAACACGTTGATTGGCAAGTTTTTTTTGTATGTATTTTTGTTTTTGCCGCCAGTAGAGCCTGTTTAAAGTTTTGTTTATTGCAGTCCTGGCGTCTCCGAGGAAGATGGTTTTCTTCAGTCTCCATCTGAAGAAAGCAATGTCATGGATTCATTAGGTCAGTGGTACGAGCTGGTTTTTCCTGAAATTATACTTCACGAATTAGCATAGCAATGTACCGCGTGCTGTTATTCACATCACACTGCAACGGAAAGCTCAAACAGCAAAATATATTTTTAACAAAACATTTCTTCAAGTATAAAAATTGTCTGCACCAAAGTAGTGCTTATAAAACTTTTAGACACAGCGGCCCATTGCCTTGCCAGTGTTAGCATAGGACATTGATGCTGACAGTTGAGACGTGGCTGTCATGACTTCTGTTTTTTGCGCAAATGACAAACGAAAAGTTACATCCAGTAGTATTTACGACTTGTGTATGGGAGGAAGAACTCACATTTCTGCCCAATAGTGATACATTCCCTATAGACCTTAAGACGAACCAGCGGCAGTGGCAATGGCAATTGCACAGGTGCCGGAGCTCTGATGGGCATTTCGCTATTTGTAGGCAACCACTAGTAGAGGTGGGGGAGCGGAGCTATGTGTGACGGCCTGAAGATGGCGGCAGGCGCCACATGTAAATAAATGTCCACCTCTAGATGGTGCCCATGAGCAACAAGGCACTGTGACAGTCACCACAAGCAAATTATCGTGATTCACTTATCCCTATATAATGATAATGCAACCAGGGCCGGTTTTAAGCCGATTTGACCGATTTCTTCTAATTGGGCCCCGCACCAATGGGGGCCCCGCGCTACGCCTACTAAGCAACACAAATTTACACTTTCTATCGACGCTACTTGTGTATAGTGCCGGCCGAGGCCCAGTGTTTTAAGTTAATTTGAGAGAACACAACGGTTCTCAATTTTTCAAACGGTCTCTCAAAATACAGTATAAACTCCCTTTACTACCACCATCAAAATACATGAAAACCTTGCTTTACAATCATCTCGGTATGTAGATGAAACAGTTGCGGTCAGTCAAAATGTCTTTGTAGCCAGCAAGGTCAAACTTTAGGAATAACCCTGGTGGGCCCTGTAGTAATTTGTAAGCGTGGGATCCCCTGCCAACGAAAACCAAAATCTAAGCGAACCGCGTGGTTTCACCCTCATCAAATTCTTTGGTAAGAATTGTTATTGCATATCTTCAGTAATGTGTAGCCAAATTTTTTCATAGCATCTCGTTTAGGCAGAGAGGGCTTTAAGTTTTGAAGCTATTTTCTGCTTCGTTGAAAAAGCGTTTCATTCTCATCAGGTCAGGCTTCAATAGTTGTTGCCAAATATGGTTCGATAGTTGTTGATATTTCAGTAATTACTGCTGCTTGCATTCTGAAGGCAGCATTTAGTTCGTAATTGCAAATGTGTGCTGCTTCATCAGTATTTTACAATCGTTGTTCGTGTTCCCTCTCGCAGAGATTTCATGAGGCAACCTGAGATTGACGAAAGCTATTGAAATAAGCCTAGTTTTAATTGTGAATGACTATTTCAGGTGTGCAAAAACTAATGGTTCCTCAAAAAGTAACACAAGTAGTAACAGAAGTGATAACTTGGTAAAAGTGAAGTGAGCCTCATGATGTTGTTGTGGTGAAAATTGCATCATGAATTACTACAGAAGCAAGGATTATGGCAGGGGTGGCCAAACTACTGTCCTCGGGCTGCATCCTGCCCGCTGACCAATTTATTCAAGTCCGCCAAACGCCTTGCACATCTTTTCAAGCACCACGTTTCCGACTGTGGGCAGCAGTGCAACGCANGATTGACTGCTGCCTGTCTTTAGTTGACTTCGCACTGTGTCCAGCCCTCCAGTGACCAGGCAGTCGCTAATTTGACCCTCGGGTCGAAACGTTTGGCCACCGCTGGATTATGGCATCAATCAAGCAGAATGGCGTCGTAATTTTTTAGTTATAGCCTAATAAATCGAAAGTTGCAAAAATTCTTAAAAAGTGGAATAACTTTCGTGGACGTTTAGGGCTACTACAGACCTTGCCTGTTTTGAAAATTTAAAAAGTAGTTTAAAACTTATTGGAAGATCTGCAATCAAGTTACATATATATTGGTTGCTACGGCGCTCCATTTCAAGTCTCTGCTGGAGAAGTCTTAGCGTCACCCTTTCAGGCCTCGTCTTTCAACATCACTGATTTAAATCATTATGAATTAAGTGTTACTAATGTGGTGATGATGACAGCAGAAGATACAAAAATATCTGCGAAAATATCGTTTACATCTATTGCTTTGACTTCACTGTTAAAGAGAAAATATTTTTTACTTCTCCGCAATATTAAAAACCTGCTCTAATAAACTGTTTGTACTCCTTTAATAGGTGTTGTATTCAGTGGATTGCACTGTAACCATTTTTAACGTGTAAAGTATATATTGATAGGCAGGTGTTATACCGGTTTTTACCACTGAATTGATACACCCCCCAAAATTTCTACACAACACTAATGGGGCACCGCAAAAGTGTTTCCAATCGGGCCCCGCACTTGCTATCACCGGCCCTGAATGCAACTTAGTTTCAGTGGAGTGATCTCGTCGAGTGAGCTCTATTGCTGCTGGTTGCTTTCCTTTTGCCTTCCTTTCACTATGCAACTGGTGACCTCACGCCATGAAGAAATTCGCAAACAATGCCACCGATGTAAATGGAGGAAAAGCCTGCAATGCCAAAGGCTTTACTTGAGGGTTGGGGTTTTGGAAGGTTTTTGTTAATAGTTTCTCAATGTCAACGGGCACCCTACTAACCTGCAGTCTAGTGACTTCACAAAAACAGACCCGTCTATCTGACTTACACAGGGATACAAACCCGCAGCAGGCGCGTAGTTAAGGGGGGCCATGGAGGCAACTGACCCCCCAATTCCGAACGTATAGCACTAACAATTTTCAAGATAATCAAGATTTTGATGTGTAAGCCAAAGAAATGTGTCAATGCAAATCAACGAAACTGCTCATGGGCAATTGGTAAACCATTCTACTTTGAGTAGGTTCGACTGAAAGTTCAAGTAGAATAGTCTTTTTAAAACAGCTAGCTTCCTCCAGCTAGTCTAAACTACAGATCACAGTAGGTCTCTCGCTAACCCTAGTCCAGGTATGTAGCAAACATTTGGCATAATGAATCGGGCATGGGACTGCTCTGCGGCACTGAGATTGCATCATAGACACCAGTGATGGAGTCTCGAGACTTGGTCTCGGTGTCGAGACGTGTCTCGAGACCCGTTTTTTGGAGTCTCGGTCTCGGTCTCGAAGGTCTCAGGTCTCGTCTCGGTCTCAAAGGATTTCGGTTTCGGTCTCGAGATCTTCGTCTCGAGACTTTGCATAGGTTATTTTTTATGAAGTTTTGCAAGAAGGAGTACCATTTTTAAAAATGATTGCTCAAAATTCAGCCGTTCAAAGAGGTCAGTGGCTAAGCTTTCTTTGTTGTTATGTTATTTGCGAGTTGGAGAAAACAATTTGCCCTCTACGCCTACCCCGTTTAAAATTTAATTTGAATTCAATAAAAAATGTGTATGCGCCAATGAAAACGCAGCGCATAATCTCTACAACGAGACGTTGGGAGTACTTTGCTAAGGGTTGTCTTTGAACTGTTTTTCAAAGAGTTTTGTTATGAAACCCATAGGCTTATTCAAAAGATGTGGCAGAGTGGCAAAACGTTTCTTTTTTGAGAAGCCAAATAAAACGATGTCCTTTTTTCGAAGTGCTTTTCAAAGCACTCTGTTAAAACACGCTGGTATTACGGAAAAGTTTAATTGTTGGGTTAAACTTCGCCGCATTTAGCTACATCCGAAGTTCCTACATGAGTTCGACCATAGACGTAGCAAGGACGGTATTCACAAATCTAAGTTTGCT
>JGI24022J15233_10006964_pt1 | contig 12373 bp, 10 predicted proteins | sample Ectturendosymbi2_FD_15233 | JGI IMG/M metagenome (IMG submission 15233)
TAAGTTTCTTAATTGTTAACTTGGGCGTGCCTTGGGCACTCCGGCTAAATTCACCAGTGCTCTTGCGGAGTTGTCCTAAATGTGTTGTGGTCTTCTTCAGAAGTGGACTGCAACACTGTACACATTAAATAACTAGTAACCGCATGAACACAGCTCGAAGCTATTAAACAAAGATGGGACATAAGTCGCTGCGCGCTGTTACAGTAAGAATGTGCTGTGTTTGTAAATTAGATTTTTGATTACAGTAGCTAACATGAGAGTAATTCTTGTTTACAGTGAGTCGTGCTGTAGAGTTATGTATGTCACGAGTCTCCCTCACTGTTGCTATCGTGGGCATGAATTTAATAAATGTGTTTTTGTTAAGCATAGTGATACCGTAAGCTATTTTTTAGTCATTTTGATTTTCTATTGTGCAAACACAACTGCATTTCATAATTCTTACTGGAAAATGTTGGAAGGGGTTAATAGGTTAAATTTAATTGCAAAATGGGTCGCTGCTTGAAAAAGGTTGAAAACCAGGGTTTGGATTTAGTGATTAGGTTTCGGGTTTAGGTTTCAGGTTCCGCTTTCAGATTTTGGTTTTAGGTTTGGATTTAGGTTTTGGGTTTGATTTTTGAGTTTAAGTTTTGGGTTTGGTTTTAGGTTTTCGGTTTTAGGTCATGTTACATGGACCTTATGCTAATCCAAGTGTATCGTCCTTGTCACTTGACCAGTCCAACAAATCGGATTCTCCAAATGGCAAAATAACAACAGCTGTGCTTTTGCCTCTGATGGCAAAATAAACAGTGCCTTGTTAAATTTTGGAAATGCCAAAAAGCTGTGTCTATTTTGCCTCATGAGGCAAAAGCACTACTGGAACTATTTTGTCTTCAACCAATCGTATTTGTCTAAAGGCAAAATAGCTCCAGCAGTGCTTTTGCCTCATGAGGCAAAATAAAAATATCTCTCTTTGCATGTGCGGATCAAAACTGGATCGGACTGATGACTTTAAGACATTTTGCTGATTAGGACTGGATCGGAATCAATTTTCTCGGATCAGAACTGGACTCGGACTGAAAAATTTCACAGTCCGCTCATCTCTGCTGGTCGGATATCAGGATTTTATTGGTGTTTGTTTGGTTTGGACTTTGGATATCGCTTCACATTCAACCATATCCGGATTATCCAAATGAAGCAAATGGTGCCCATGCAAAATTACTTGATGTGGAATAATAGTTCTATCAGGAAAAATAACCTTATTTCGAAATCATACTAGCCACAATCTATTTTTTTTTTAGTTTCTCTCGGTAAAATGCAATGTTACCTGATAAAATGCAATGTTATCTGGGAGATCCTAACTTTCAGACTGAGGACATCACAATTCTCAAGCAACTTGTATTTCGGAACTGTGTGAAGATGAGCATGATTCTGTTGTTTTAATATGAGGTAGCCCGTCGTTTTTTAGATGAAACATGTCTCATTTTTGAAATATATTTATTTGTAGAAGTACTGCAGATCATAGTAAAATGTTGGTGCTCAAAGATCACTGTAAAATGTAAGTCACTGCTACCAAAGAGTTTTTTTCAGAATGAACGAAGTACACCAGTTTCTGTCTCAACAGCGCAGCACACTAATCAGCACACTAATAAACCTAAACAAAGTCATGGTAGTAAGCATGTTGAAAGTGTAGTAACATCTTGACCATATTGTTGTATGTTCAAATACACCAAAAGTTGGCATGGAAACTTGTGAAGTGTTGGATTTTGATAAGAGTGGCAAGGTTGCTCACTCTAAGCCTAGCAGTGCTTGAAGCTCAGATTGAGTTTGGAAAGAGTTTCAAACAAAAAGCGATTTAGGAAAGCTTAAAAAAGTCGATGGAACAAAGCGACTTCATTTGCAATCCAGTCTGGAATCCGTGGCAAGCGCATGCACGATTTTGTGTCTTGACCTTTAGTCTCACGCGGCAAGAAATAATTCAATTTACTTGTCACGCTTCTGCAAAAACCGTCACGCTCCATTCATTTTTTCACTCAGAAAACCGTATTTCTATGTAAACGTTTTTCAGTAACCTGATAGAGCCAGACTAATTAGGCAGAATTCTAGTTGTTGCAATAAGTTGACAATGCCGCACGTGAGTTTTGTAAAAGCCACCAGAAAAACATTTTTGTTGAATTTTGATCAAATTTTTCCAAAAAGCTATGTTTTGCAGTTAGAGTTTCATTAGATTTATTTTTCAAAGTCTAACAAGATCTTGCAATGTATAATCTTAGCATGTCTGGTACAAATCCGACCACAAAGACCGAAGCACACAATTCTGTTCCATTCATTGCAAAGGTTCGTCCCGATGCATAGTACTCGATAACATCGACTATAATTTGGAAATGGGCAAGTAGAACAATCATTAGATTTTTCCTATTTGTAACTGTTCTGCTTTTTTACTCGGACCATTATGAAAAAGTTCCGAGAATACTGAAGTTTAGCTCCTATTCCTGCATTTTCGAAGCAACTGGACACAAGAATTTGTCCTAACCATAACGATGCATCAGAAGACTTATCTGACAAATACAACAGCAAACATTTGTTGTTATTCAAACGATAAAATTTGAAAGTTTCAAAAGATTTTTGAATGTGGCTTCTTTACGTAGTTTCGCTTTTTGGCAATATATGCGTTACTGGGCTAGGATTATGCGATTTTTATAAACCTGCATACAAACGTTTTATCCGGTTCATATAGAATTACCTAAAGTAGCCAATAATAGCCTAGGTTGTCTAAGAAATCTTATACGTTTCAGATTGGAGTCACTCTTCTGTATTTAGTGTACGGCAGTGGTTCCCAACCTTTTTTGATGCATTCCTCCCTTTACTCATTTTGCAACTTTTTAATCCTCCCCTATGGAACGTTCATTCCTCCCCCATTTGGGTTCGTAAGCTAATTAACTACAATTGGAACAATGGTCATTAATGACAACATTAACTTGATTGGAGCGCCACAAAAACTATTTGTTTTCAAATAATTGCACTAAACTTTGTCAAAAAACGTGTGATAGTTACAAATATAAAGTGATACAAATAATTGAAAGAGCTAATGTCAACTTAAAAAAAGAAGCACAACACTTACAAGGAATATGTAGTTTAGCCACAAAGTGGAAATTCCTCCCTGGGGAGGAATTCCTCCCCGGTTGGGAACCACTGAGTTAGATCTTAGATGTCGAGCCGACTGCACGTGTGTTGTAATCATAACAAGCATAACTGAGCAGGCAAATCATAACTGAGCATTCCACCAACCTCAGTTGAGGCCAGGGGCGGATCTAGCCAGTAAGCTTAGGGGGGCAATTTGAGTAATATTTGATAGTCAAGTGTCATTCACGGGTTCACTACTGTAAGAGAAGTGAAGTATACTTCACAACACTGCTGCGACAAAACAGTGGATAGCAAAATCGCCTTATATCGCGAATGCTTTTTTCGGAATTGTGCAAAATCATTGTGAATAAAGTTACTTTCGTAGATTTTAGGGGGGGCGATTGCCCCAACCCCCTGGATCCGCCCCTGGTTGAGGCGGAACAAGCTTTCTCCGCTGCGGTCTTGTTTGCCACCAAAATTCGTTCGCGGCTGAGTGACCAATCAGTCAATGCCCTCAGTTTTCTGCGAAGCTATTACAAAAAAATGAATAAAAAACTTGCAGGTATTGTTGCCGGTTTGATTTTGTTTGTATTGTCACTTGCACATTGTTAATTTTCACGTTTTTTTCCCGGGATCCCGGAATTGAGTTAAGATTTTTCCCGGTTTTCTTTCTTCGTAAAAACCGGGAAATAAAAAACCCTGCTGTAGGCCTTCTAGGAGCAGCCGATTGGGCTCGGCTTTCTTCTTTTTCCGATGATTCAAACTTGCACATATCTGTATACAAGTAACTTGTCTCCTCAAAGGTGACAAACTCGTGAATCAATCAGCAAATTCTTATAGGAAATCGATTTCACGTAACACTACGCGTTCTCAGTCCTAACGTCTCATTCAAAAGGCATCTGATTCTATTTGAGTAAGATTTTTGGACTGAGAACGCGTAAATCTGATTCTGTTACTGGCAGGTTGCAAGGCAGGAAAGTTTACTTATAACATATGTTATAAATGATTGCGTGCGTAATAAAAAAATTGATATATTTTAATGCTATTTTGTATAGTTTTTATGTATTTTGAAGTGGGAATTTAGTTGTATTTCTAAAGCTGAACGCTTCGCAAGACATCGACATCATCATGAATGGTGATGCCAAATGCCAATCTGAGCGAATTTGAAAAATCTTGAGATGAGCTTGGGGCGAAAGATATTCAGACATGTTGAAAAATAGTGCGTCAATATTTTTTTTGCTAGTGCGTATTTGCACTTCAATTACAACGGGTTTACGGCAACCACAGACAATAGCGAAAAAACTTTGGACCCCCAGTGAAAAATCAGGAGGCCCCCGAAGGAATGCCAAAGTGTTTTCTGAATGCCTAAGTAAGCAACTTATCCGCCTTATCACAATGGTGTTTGCTCATACATCATGCACCTCGTCTATAGGTAACGAAGACGAGGGTCTCCAAGCCAATGTCTTCATGAATAAGGGTCCCTGGGATTTGAAAAAGTAAGACTCACTGCTTTAGAGGATGCGAACTAGTAACGGTAAGAAGGCTAAATGCACATGCTACAGCACCAACAGCAACAGAGTTCGCCCGCTCGACCGAAGCCACTCCATTTTTGCTTATACGAGTTCCTGCTTTTATTCTTTGGCGTGCTTCCCGTTCTACCTCGCATCGCGCACAGAAGCAATGTGCCGTGAGTCACATTTTTCCTTCCTTTACTCGAGGCGCACACCGTCAGTCACATGCTGAAAGCGAAAAAATATTTAACCTTTCTTTTATTTTCATAAAACTGTGCACTCAACGTCAACTGCATGCCTGCTTCTTGTAAAAGAACATTACTTCTATTCTAACGTAAGCTACGCCATTAATATTTGGTCATATCTTGCCACCGATGTGGTATTTTACCAGAGTTTGACTTGGCACTCGCCTTCTGTTTATGTTCATTTTGTGACAGCAATAAATCTCCAGAAAGGTGAGGCAGCCGAATCAAACAGCAAAATTTTGTGACTCTTTTTTTTTTGTTGAAGGTTCGCTTTATGAATACCCTGTGCACAGCAGTGGACATTTGAGCGAATTGTGGCGTTTCAGATATCAACAGATTGCCAGTCAAGCCACAGGTGNGTTAAGTGCTTGGAAATAACCTTTCTCATTTTTGATGGTGCCTAGTTTGTTACACATTCTNTCCATGTCCCTCAATCTGTCCTTCTCATTTTCACTCATTTACTGTACACAACTTTCAGTATGATTGNCTGTTAGAAAGTGCTNTAGGCTCCAACGTACACATATTCATAGTAAACCACTACAGTTAGATGAACAATGAAAAAGATGATGCATATCAAATTAATCAATTGCATCAATCTTGCAACTGATGCTGAAATCAAAAAACTTCATAGAAAGAACTGTTTACTTGTGGTTGTGGCTGTGTGCAGTGGCGTACCTATGGCTTCCCGCGCCCGGGGCAAACTCAGTTTTGGCGCCCCCACCCAGTCCGTTCATGGAAGTATAGATGCGAAGAATCAGTTGGGAATCAAGGGGCGTCAGAAACTGACTCGGGCCCTGCAATCGCCTGCATATTGTTGTTTCTTGACCCGTCTGAAAACTTCCTATGGTTGTGACGTCATAGAATTGACGTCAGGACCTTTGAATCTTGGAAATAATTAAACACTGTAGAGTTAAGAATCTAATCGTTCCACGTCAAGCTATTCCCTCTAAAATTTTGGTCACGATTGAACATTCAAACTGTTTTACTACGACACTCCAAATGGCGGTAAAACATTCTGAGGGAGACTCACGAATACATAAAAGAGAAGAACAGACAGAAGAACGCATATGAAAAACTGAAGGCAAATGACTTTATACAAAACTGCTANACAAATANAAAATTGCAAAATCCCAAAGCATTTTCTTNCATATAACACCCTAAAATGTTGACANAAAATAAAAGAAACACTGGGATTTAATGCTTTAATTGTAATTATCTAACTTCAAAGACAAAGTTTTCTTGCCTCTACTGAAATTTGTCAATTGTTCCTTAAAAAACTGCAATAAATGAAATGTCTTACATCAACTATTCTAAGAAATATCTAAGGTCAGTGACGCTCCGCGCGAAGTTCCAGGTTAGCAATTGTGTGACCTGAATTTCGACAATCATGTCCACGGAAATGCTCAGTTTCTAGGCCAAAGTGACATAAAGAGCACATGCAGCAGTAACTGAAAAGTTGATAATAACTAATATACTCAACCTTGTTACACAGCTGCAGTTAGAATTTTGCAAAAGTATTCAGCATTTATTTAAATATCCCACAAATAAAAATCTTCATAACTTTCTTCAGAACCACACCAAATCCATTTCAACAGGAAATTTTTCAAACCATAAAAGCTCAAAAATGTACCTTGGCATCCGGTCTGTAGTCATAACAACCAGCGACATGCAGATAGGTCTGGTGATTCCCGAGGCAACTGCTTGATTGTATGCCCCCCACCAAATTCTAGTATTGAGGAAAGTGAAAAATGCAGGCATTTGAAATAAGCAAAAACTCGTTTTGACTAACAAAAAAATTTTGAAAAATTGAATTAAAATGAATTCAAAGAGTATTTTTTGTTTTTCATGTGTTAGGTTTTTAATATTTTGTTTTATTCTGTGGGCTTGAGACACCTGTTTACAAGCAAATTTCTTCCATTCATGGGTAAGCTATGCCTTGAGGAATTAGATATTGCATTTATGCCCTTCATATATTTCTGAACTATAAACAAATTGCTAAGGATGTTTTGTTCAGTAAAAACAGATGAAGGTAGCGATGCGGTGCTTCATCTCTCTCTCAGGCACTTAACATACAGTTGCATGCCCCCTCATGCAAGTTCCCATTAGATCCATGCAGCACGTTTTAATTGAAAATAGAAGCGACTATAGTTCAGGGGCGCAAGAATGGGGTCGCGTACTCGCACCGCGAGACGAAAAACGTGGAGTGCACGAACGTTTTTTTACCTTTTATACTGTATGCATATGAATGCTGTATGGCAAAGCTTATATGTGTGCGCTACTAAAAATTGCTGCGCGCTGCTAACATTCACAGAAAATTTTGCACTCCTGGTTTAGTTACAAGATGTTGATAAAATGCACTTTTTGTAATTTCGCTCTTTGGATGACCCACTGCCTTAAATGCCCGGGTCCGTCGCCTCGTTCATCTCCCCTCTGCACAACCCTGGTAACAACATTGTGTAAGTTTTATCGCTGCTCTGAAAGCATGCGCAATATAGCACTCTGCATGCACTGTGAAAGCTGGATTTCCGTCCCATTATGACGCAACTACAAAATGATAAGTGAGTCGGAAAATTCGCAACTCTGGCTTTCTGAAAGCTTTGTGACGCAGCTGTGAGTCAAACCACAAGCGGGCGCTTATTGCCGGCGACAGGAACTCCGCCTTGAAACGTCACTATGGTTCATAATTGCTCGCTTTGCGAAGCAATGCGTGATGATGATCTCTATAAGATTTCGCAATGACATTCGACATTTTGTAAATTATAATTGTTAGTATCCGCTGACATTAGATATTTCGTAATTGGTACGTAACATTCCGACCTCAATTTGGCGTCCCCAGAGTGCTGCGCCCGGGGGCAGATGTCCCCCCTTGCCCCCCTCGTTACGCCACTGGATGTGTAGTGGATGCACATGTGCTTCAGTGCTTCGTGTATTCTTAATGCGTAATTTCATTCAATTTCGATTCGTGAAGCGATGCATATTTGTTTGAGGACGGTTTTAGCAGTTGATATGCTAACGTATATCACGGCGTTGGTGGTTGTTTCCGGTCGCTCCTGTGAACTCGAACTGCCGTTATTCGTCGGTATTCTACACCAAACCCTTTTACTTTATGCTGATCTGATGTCACATTCAAGTGCATTGAAGAGTTTGTTGCATATCTGAACATAATCAAGGTAAGCAATAAAATTGGAGTGTTACTGGAGAGATACTGACGGACAAAGTGGTGATATAGCCTTTAAACTGTCTTGCTTCGGCTTGACAATTTCTATGCATCAGGTCTTGCACGAGACTAATCCTCGCTCCTGCAACAACTAGTTTGACCATTCAACGAGTATGGATCTCCTTGGAATCGTAAGCTACAGCGCGTTCCTCACAAACTTCAAGTCCCTGCAGCTGCATGGAAATTTGGACTTGTAACAGCACCAAGCCAAATATAAAAAATGTACGTGTTATTGGCGTACATTTGCTTGGAAGTAACACTTCGTTTATTTACTCTCTAATTTGAAGTCTCATCAGCTTTGTTTCTGTAATGACTGCAACGAACAGTTCAGTAGACCGCGCTATGTCACGGTAGGCCTGTAGCTTACAAGACCCCACATTCCACAGTAGACCTGCAGTGTAGTAAGCTGCTGGGGTTCAAGGCAGTCCGGGGTACGTCGGTAGTTTTTAGATCAGGAGTCGACAAACAGCGGACCGCGGCCCGATGTCGGTCTGTGAAGAAATTGTTACCGGGCCGTGCGGAACCAAGGTCAATATGGTCCAAAAGTGACTGGAACGACTGACATAAGGAGCACACTGGGGGTGCCACTAACTGCCATAACCCCCACAGGTCAGGGCATCTTACTGCTGCAAAGCAAGTCCAGATCTCTCACTGAATCAGTGCCATGATGGCTTTCGAGTTGTAGTAAGTTTGCACGTGCCAAACATTCATTATTTCATTCAGACCCGTTCCGCAAAATAATGTCAAGTTGAAATCGGTCCGCAGTGCGCAAAAGTTGCCGACCCCTGTTTTAGATAAACTTGTGTATCATTCCCACATCAACCAAGGCAGCGATTTCTGACCTTGCCATTCAACTGAAAAATTTTGTCAAAGGCACACTTTTCTTAAGGTAATTAATTGAAAGAGGTCAATTAAACATTGAATACAGTTAAGCAACAAGTACCAAATATGCAAGAAAGTACTGTCTTGAGAACTGATTTTAAATTCCGGCGCAGGCAAGATGTTTTGATCAAATATATTTTACAACAACATTTTCCTACAAAGGTTATCTAATCATACGGCATCTCTTTGAAAAACGTGCCATCGTGATCGTAGCTGAGCTAAAGTACTCAAGGTTTAGATGAAATTCAAAAACTATTTAACTTCATTGGATTAGAAACAAAAGGTTTGATAATTGCCCTTATATAACACCAAACGGTCAATTTGTCTACTGTTTCAAAAACACCAGTTTGTTTATAGGCAGGCAAACTTATTACAGATATTTGTCACAGTACAACCAACTCTTGTTTTTGCAAACGGTTTGAGAAGGGATTGGCTTGTTATTATTTTAGAATCGCCGCATTTTTTTTCCACACAGTTTTTCAGATGGTCTGTAACTAAAAACTTCTCCATTTTTCCGAATAAAAATTATGGTGTTTTCAGAGATTAAGCCTGCCTAACTGTGCTTGAACTCCATGCCTTTCACTTCTCATGTGAATGACAAGCACTCACAAAATGTATTTTAACCACTACAAAACGCTGTGCAGCGTCTCTGTTCTAGAAATAATGCCTGATACACACCGTTGCATGTATTTAAGCGCAAACTATATTTTCATACTTAACTTAGTAGCTTCCAATGCAGGAGTGTAAAGCATACGATTCGTGGTCGTTTGTTTCAAACAATTTTGGCGTGTGTACTACCGTATTATCTTCTTTCTAGACACCATATGTCATCTCGACAACATTCTTATTAATTGGCTCTCTCAAGTGCGCTTACCTATGAAGTATATCGTCAAATTCTCACCACAAATCTGCTGAGTTGTTTTAGTTCTAACAAACGAGCTCTCCGCTTAATTAACTCGTCAGCCTTGCTTATGACTGGGTATTGTCGTAAACACGCACAGAAGCTTGCTTTAACGCTGTCATGCAGCGATAAGGTTTTCTCATGTGATTATATTGTAAGCACACAAACAGCCTCGTTGCGGATAGATGCTGGTCGTGCTCTACGTCACCTACTTTGTTTTTCCTTCAACGTCTTTCTCTCCGAGATAAACGACATTAGAAGGAAACAGCCACGCGTTACCTGGAAAGATCAGTTTCGACCCGAGTTGATGAAAAAAACGTGTTGTAGACGTTCCACTGTGACGTTTTACCTGGCGCATTGACTACAATCCAAAAACACCATTCGAGAAACTGTTCTTCGATATGTCAAAGAAATATTCGCTTTCACAAACCTCATAAAATCATAAGGCTTTTTTCGTAAGCGATTAGGTGAGGTCGTAAGAGTTTTCATAGGGGAAGGGTTTTGGAAGAATAAAACCCGGGCCTGAAAACCAGAGACTTAATCTTTCTAGAAATCTCTAAACATGGTTACGTTTTCTCAACCAACGTTCTTCGCAATGACGACAACGATCTCGATTGGAAATCGCAAGGGCTGAGTATTCAAGCAGTTTCACTTCCGAGTGCAGGATTACATCATGAATTACTTATGAAGGTACATTCTATTTAGCTTGTTTCTGATCATAAGTTGAATCTCTGGTAAACGAAACAAATTACTGAATGAAAGAAGTACACAAATTTTTGGATTGTTGAATCCATTCGTCACAAACGATGTCGAGACAGTGTTGTAATTAGGCTGAGAAATGAAAAATATGGTAAAAACCTGATAAACTTCGAAACAAACTTTGTGAAAGTGTTTGTGGGTTTTTGCAGTTGAAGATGATTCTTGCAGTGAAAGTCGAATTTTGACATTATATTTGATTTTTAATATGACACAAACTATTTTGGTCTTGTAGCAATTAATGGGGTGAATGCACAATGTTGGAAGTCAGATGCTGTGTTGCCGCTATTTACCACAAATTTACCACAGTATTTACCACAAGAATTTCGACATAAATGATAGAGTTGTCGTTAAAGCGCTGGGATTTCTTCCAACTGAAAGAACTGAAAATTTTAATAGTCTGACCCGAAACAAAACACGAAACAAAACCGCTGAAAACGCTTTATATGAGTAGGAGCGTTGATCGGTTTATCATGTGTAGTATACAAACGTGTTTGGTAAATGCTTCCACCAAGCGCAGTGGCATATCTAAAAATCGTTTTTGGGTTGGCAGGATTGCAACCATTGTCTGACGTTGATCTAGAGCAGTGGTATCCAAACTACGGGCCGCGGGCCAAACCCAGTCCGCCAAGCCATTTCATCCGGCCTGCGAAGCCTTTTCTCAATATTAAAAAAATATTTTGTTTGCCAAAGATTTGTTGATTTCGTAGAACCGTACAATGTAACATATTCCGAAACAATCACATTACGTAGGATGTGAGGCCCTCGAACTCTTTGCGTAATAGTTTATGTGGCCCTCTGACAAAAACGTTTGATGTCTCTGATCTAGGGTATCAAAGAAAACCAAGCTCCATGAAAGGCTTAATACTGAACCCTGGAATGTTTAGAGCAGCAGCTTGATGATACATTTTTTTCGTTTCAAATCATTTGGCCAGCTGGATCCGAAAGCAATGTATATTGGCCGCATTTCAAAATAAACTTTTTTGGTGTTCTATGATACTATTGAATCAAAGCTGATTCATAAAAAAAAACTTGCTTATGTTTCAAGCCCATCCACTACACCATTTACCATTTGTCTCTAGTCATTGCTTCCTACCTGAATAACCAAGTGCGAACATTGCTGATTGTAATTGTACCCACCAAGCTTAGTTTTATACTGCGGTTTTGCTGGGCGTATAGCCTTTCTGAAGAAGTTTCCAAAAATTGTTGAAATCCGTGTAAAAATGCTTTATCACATTAATAGAACACTATGCTATGACTTATGGGCCTAAATATTGAAATTGGTGGACAGTCTGCAAAGCTAATTATTAGAACTTTTTGTCATGCCACCCTTACGCATTTTTGCAATGATAGTGATATTTCCGAACCTAAATACTATAAAAGAAAGCAGGGGTCACTAAACTGCAACGAAGTGGAGACATGAAAGGTCTTCTCCATTAACCTTTTCTCAACAGTCTTTCTTGCTCAAAACCAATAAATATGCCTGTACTTCCAAAAGTAGCAAATGCGTCAAAAGCATGCACTGACTTTTACCGAAGCATTGATGTACGTATAAATATGTGTATATCAATCTTTATGCTAAAGCCCAACCTTTGGAAAATTGGGCTATATTTCCGATGTCATTACTAGGAGTCAAGCAATATGTAGTAATTCAGAGAAGTACTGCACCTACCTACTTAAATTTTTAAGACCGGACGTCTGGACCGTCCGAGGTGCACTCACCGTAAGTCCCATTTTTCATAACACTAAAAAACACAATTTA
>JGI24022J15233_10006966_pt1 | contig 12373 bp, 9 predicted proteins | sample Ectturendosymbi2_FD_15233 | JGI IMG/M metagenome (IMG submission 15233)
GCGAGGGGCCAGTGGTGCCCCGGCCCCCATTAAAAATATGTGCCCCCCGTTTCATGTTTGGTTCCCGGTTGCTGCATACATCCAATATTGCATTTAAAAATGTGGTCCGCCCGTTATGATTTTTGGCCCCTCCTATACTGTGAAATCTGGCGACGGGCCTGCCCCCTTGAGCGCTTTGCACTATTGTTTAGTTAAAAAGGTTATGTACCACTCCAGAGCCACATTTAAAGAAGTTCTGAAGCAAGTCATATGTTTTTCTAAATAGAGCAAAAATTATGGGAAAATGTGCCATAGGAGGCAGCTTTCAATTGTCTAGCTGCAAAACTTTATAAATTTATTTCCTTATGCATGTATCTTATGCTATTAAATTAAATTCATAAATTGAAATGTGATACAAATTTAAGTCTTTTATCCACGTAATCCCACATCTACCTTTCACCAACGGCGATGTTTGGGGCCCCTTTCTGAGAGCTTGCCCCCAAATTTTAATATCCACCTCTGTGCAAGTTGTCTCAGTAGTCTATCTGTAAATAATGACACTGTCAATTCCCTCAGCACTTGCAAAATAAAAAAACATCTTGCTACTTACGTCAGATTTTGCTGCTGACTCTTTTCGTTGCAGTTAAATGATTTTAAATAATTTACTGTGGGATAGGGTGGCAATTAACATCTGGTGAAAGGTGAAACACTGAGCTTATTAACAGCAGGTCGGAGTCTAATATCTTGAAAAGATTGATTTTTTACTCGCCGGCAAGGTAAAGGGAAATCATTGATGAAAACGTTAAGGCTCCACATCATTGTCATTGAACTGTCACAATGCATGTCATCACAAATAAATATCTAGAATGAATGCTATTGTTGCTAAACAGTTACTATGGCGCAATGAAGAAGACTTTGAAACTGAATCACTTCTTAGCCAAGGTTTGAGCTTCAAGACATAAAATTTATCTCACCGCCATATTCATGCATGTAGTTTTAAAACTCTACGACAACAAAAATCTACGATATTGATTTAAGGCTACGCTGACGCCAAGGACAGGTTATATTTGTAACACTCACGGTTACCAGAGAGGAATTTGCGATGGTCTTGAAATGAAGCTTACATAACCATTAAGGGGATATAGCAAGCTGGTGCACTAAAAACAACTTCGAAAAGCGTTATTCCAATTGTTTTTACTTGCGGTCATTGACTATGATTACAAAAGGTCAGATACAAGTTTGTATTCGACTAAAAGCTGAAGTAGGATAGGTTCCTTGACGCAATTTTGTTGATTTGCACTGAAGTATTTCTTTGGCTTACACTTCAAATATTTTATTAACCTGAAAGCTTTGGAATTGGGAGTGGCATTGCCACGTTGCCCCCCTCGGCTATGAGCTTGGTGGCAATCATATTCTGATTGCGGGCTACAGACCAGCGAAGTCATTCTTGATTGAGCAAAGTTCATGGCACACCGATTCGGTAACTGAAATTAACCAACACAATTTTCAACAATCATGACAATTCAGTTTACACAGGAAATCTGTATTCTGTGTCTACAGAGAATCCAGTGATAATGTTAATTTTTCTCACTTATTCCCTGGTTTTATGCTGGGGAAACATTTCCAACAGTAATGTAACCATGAAATTTGCACAACTACATTACTTTTTATTACAAAATATAGAGGGGACATAAGATATTATGTCCCCCCCATAAACTCGGTCCCTGGTAACTACAGGCTAGAGGTAGATAGGAGGGAAAATAGTGGCATCAGCACAATATTACATTTGAGTGCAGAAAGTTTTTTCGATACCGGGAAATCTGACGCAGTTGGTTGCAGTGATGATATTCGTGAAAAACAGGTAGCTATGTTTGAGAACAGATCAAATGCGGCAGCCGGCCCGTTGCATCAGTTACTGGCGGCTGGTTAATCTTGCGTTAATTTTGATTGATGTCAGCGTTGTGAGTCGCGGCAAGGAAAGATCAAACGCAACAGCTATTGCATGTTAATCTTGATTGATGTCATCTGTGTGATACAGGACAATCGCGATCAGATCGTCTATAGATGTAGCCCGTTTTTTAATTACATTTAGCCTACCCAGTGAGTCCAGAGATGTAGGCCTACGCAGTATCAAAAGTGTTCAATGTGCTGAATTTATTTTAAAGTTAAACGAGTGAGAGTGTGGTTGACACTAGATAATTTTGTTTCCAATTTGAATCAATAGTGAATGCTGAGGCAGCTGCAAACGTTTGAAAATAAAGAGAAAATGAAAGAAGCATGAGAAGCACGCCTATCTGTGAGCCTTTTTTCTGACCGTACTGCTGTCAGTTCAAAATCTAATTGGATAAAAGCAGAGGTCACGAAACGTTTCAGCCAGCAAGCTCGACAACGGAGAGGTGTTTTTGGCAATAAAGAAAAAAAGTGCGTGACATACCTGTCGGCTTTCTTAATTCATACTGACCTTGCTGTCATCATATCAAAATATGTTTTGTCGCAAGCAAGGCTCACCAAGCTTTTTTCGCAGTGGGCCAGATAACTGATAGATTCAATTACTTAGGAACGAAAGTGAAAGCGAAGGAAGCACTCTGCCAGTGTGCACCTTCCGTCTGGTCTTGTGTGGCCAGTTGCAAATAGTGTTGATCTCTGAAGGCTTGTACGATAGCAACGCTTGGTTGGAATACTGCTCAGCCGCGTCAATATGCAATATAATGACTGAATTACGATTGGTCAAAACCTTTAAACAGGGTTATTTTTAAGGCGTTTTAGGGACCCGATTCGGGTCCCTAGAATGAGAGAAAATTATCATCGGGTCCCTAAAATCATAAAAAATCGGGTCCCTACAGATCCAAACCGGGTTCCTAACATTTTCCTTAAAAAAAAAACCTGCTTTAAATCAACAATACAAATGAATACATAATTACGTTGTCAAGAGAAAAATTATAAAATACAGTAATTGTAACAGTATGTGTTTTTTAGTTTTTGTACAGTAATGAAATAGTGTTTTGAATAATTCATTTTTTATTTCGTACAACATAGCACGTACACAATTATGCCAAAACTGTGCAACTTATTCTTTTTCATAGGTTTATACAGTAGAAAAGGTTTTGCTGGCACCATTCAACTTTGTTATAACATTGGAGGATGATTGTGTTACAACAGGATTGGATTATAGTCAATCGTTGCTATGTGTGCCACCAAGCAAACACGCTGAAAATGAGACATTGCTGGAGAACCCTGTTGTTTCGAACATTAAGCTTTACTCTTTCGATAACAGGTGGTTTGGGAGAAGAAAATGTAGCCTACTCGGTAGGCAACCGGCACCGGGCAGTGCGACGCAGTAGTGTGAAGTGGCGACAGTTGCAAAAATAGATTTTATTTAGTGTCATGACTGCAGATTTTGGCCAAGGGGCTTAGCTGAACGCTGGGTTTATTTTTTCGGTCATGGGCCGAATTTTTTTGAAATGACTGAAAGAAATTAAGTGAATTCGGTCATAATGTCTAAAATTGTGGGCTAATGGCGGCGATTAGCTCAGTGGCAGAGTGTCCGCCTCCCAATTGGAAGGTCAGGTGTTCGATCCACTGAGTGGTTCGCCGTAGCGCTCCTTGCACAAGAGCGTTCACCACAATCGCCCCGACAGAAAGTATTAATCAGGGTTCGGCCTGCCGCCAAATGTCGTTAAATAAATCCGTCATTGCAATGTAGGCTGGTGAAAACTGTAACGGCGAGTTTTACCGAAATGTTTCAGCGAAAATAAAACTCAGGCTGAAGGGAGCAAACTGGCGAACACTCAGAAACAAGTTTAAAAATAATAGTGAATCCAGATATGGATATACTAAAACACGCAAGCACCTGGAAACACTCCGAAAAACTTACGTAAGTGGGGAATGGTTTTTACACTTAACTTGCCGGGGTTGGCGGTTCGCACCCCTGGCCCCATCAGTTCCGCCATTGGTTATACTTTCACAGACAGACCAAAAGTGGCAGCCATTACATCAATCGAGAAATGACAATCTGATTCTAATCGGATCATCTACAGACACACATTCACGACGCGAGTCCAGAGCCGCAACAGGTATCGAGCGATTTTGCACTGAGCATAGGTTGTTTGCTGCACGATGAAGTGGGTTCGCTTATCTTTGAATGTTATCATCCTTCAGTGAGCCAGTATTAATATACCAAGAATCCAACATATTTGACTTGTTAGGTAAAATCACGTTGACAGCACCATTCATGAAACAATTGGTGCGGTAAGATTTAAGAAAAACTACACTGACTGTCTTGTCACCTCGTTTTCCCTCCTCACACTGTATAAATCTTCACAGGAATTAACAACGCATAGTACAATTTTCATGAAAAGTAACACAACAACACTTTGGTACAAACGTTACATCGACGTAGGCTCATCGCCAGACCAATGACACTGGGGAGCTTGTTCGGAGGACTTTGCGGTGCACAGTAAATAGCAATATGGCTTTATTGGGGAGACTACAGCTTGAGGGACTTAGCCAGTTCACCTTTTGGGCAATGTACTTGGTTCATTATCGTTGGTAAAATAATGATATTTATAAAAAAGAAACTATATGCACATTCAACAAGAAATTTTCGTTTTACCCTTAATAATCAATTTTTTCACAATCATCAAAACTGTGAAGTGCACTTTTCGTCAAAAACAAATGAAAAGCAGCATTTTTCGGTTTCTTTGTTTACATCGATATTGTTGGTCACACAAACATCCCAGAATACAAGCAAAATATTCATAAAATATAGGGCTCACCAAGTGCAGATGCATCAGCCTAAGCTCGCACAAAATCACAGAATTTCGAAAATTTTCTATGCAATACGAGGTTATAGCCTTTACCGTATGCGAACTAAGTCTAATTCCAGTTTATGCAGTTTGATGTTGCATTTTTATTTGTCTGATGGTCTACAATACAAGGGTACCACTGTCCCAGGAGCCTCTGTTGGCAACGCCTATGTGACTAGGAAACGAAACCAGACAATTCTTAATGTGGTTAAAACTGCTGCACTGTCTTCGAACGGCAGGCGTTTACACAAAAATCAGACACGGTCTGCATTTATGAAAAAAAAAATTGATTTACAGTCATAAGTTGCAAGTAGCACGCATTAAGAATTAAGAAACGCAAGCGCTACGTACCTTGTTCGAATAAAATCCGGATTAACTCCTGACAACCATTACAAGCATACCCAGGAAACCGCTGTTGACGGGATTCGGTTTTAATAACGAGTCAGTCGCAACAAGAACAAAGTTACAAGCAATACCAGTTGAAACAACCAGCGATCACAGTTCACATTGAGGCCAAGCTCAAACAGTGGAAGTCAAAGAGCGCGCAGGTATCTGTCCTGCTCGGCAAACTTGCGCTTGACGCAACTCCCAGCGACGTTGAGCATAAAAGGCAGAGCGCAGGTACGCCAGACATTGCGCGATCCGACGAAGCAATGCGCGATTTGTTTCGCAAATGGAAACTGCGCTTAGCTGTGCATTGCCAGATCACTGACGAAGCATCGAGACATCAACTTTTGCTCACAGACCGGAATCAGCCCGAACTTTGCATCGCTTCTGCTCGGGTGTTGCGCGATAATGCTTTGGCGAGCTTTTTTTTTAAAGTGAATGCAAACAATCATAGTGCAGTTTTGCTTTATTCTTAAACAGCAGCATCGGACACTTTGTGCAAACAAGGTCCTCTGCTTTTCACATTGAAACTTCTGCGTTCGATTTCCCGATGTCAGCACAAACCTAATTTTGGTTAACTCGTTTTCAACGCAGTAAGTTTAGCCTGGACAGCCTGGATGGAGCTTCTGGTGCACCGATCAACAGAAGCGGGTCAACCGGAGACACGCGCGATTACGAAATACTGCATGAACCGATTTGACCTTTGCCGAAGACAGGAATTGTTATCAAATAAGCAGATGCGCTTATCGGTATCAAAGTACGAAAAGACGGGGAAAGATGCTGCAAACCACAAAACTGCACTTGCAACCGGTGGCAGTCGCTGGGCAAGAACGGAAGCAGCTCGGCGTCATTTACAAGCTGAAAGAGCAGCGGTTGTGGATTCGTTAGTTGCACCAGGCAAAAATAAGACAATGGACAAAGCTTCGAAAACCAGGGCTTCGGGTAATTCATCAGTTTCCGGATGAGACAAGTACATTTTTTGCGCAGTTGATCCAGGGTTTTTTTAAGGCGTTTTAGGGACCCGATTCGGGTCTCTAGAATCAGAGAAAATTATCATTGGGTCCCTAGAATAAGAGAAAGTCGGGTCCCTACAGGTCCATACCGGGTACCTAACATTTTCCTTTAAAAAAAAACCCTGGTTGATTTAATGTGTCTTACCTCAACCTTTTTGCTCTGCCGTAAAATCAATAAAATGAAGAAAGATGTAAAAGTCCATGCAGCAATGAAAGTTACGACAAAGGATTCCACCAACAAACAAGAGCGCACAATACTTTCTTAACTGTTCGAGACAAAGTCAGAGGCGCCACAGTGTATCTTGAGGAAATGTCTTGATGAACGAGTTTAAAATAGTTGCCCTTTTATTTGTCACACCAGCAGTCGACATCTGACTTAGTGCAAAAAGAATAACTCATTTGCCACAAACACCTGGTGGTTTTGCATGCTAGCCACAGTATTTATAGGCCAGGACCCAATGTTCACCGGAAAGTAATCGCGAATAAGGTGGATGTCTTGGTTGCGCAGAGAATTCGATGAAGGTGAACACTGAAAAGCAGCTCACGGTGTCGTAGAAAACGCCGCAGTCTCAGCAAACAGAAGATTTTTCGTCCATTATAAGATTTGGATTTGTTTGAGTAGATTTGGCTGTTTTGAGGCCAAATTTGTAATTTTTGGCTTTTTTTCAACTCCTTTGGCTTCTTTTTATTTTTGAAAAAAGGCCCAACGAAATTTGGCTTTTTTTGAGCAGTTAGATTTTTTATATTTAAAGTTGATTTTGGCAGATTTCTGGGCATTGGCAGTTTTCTAGACACTGTTTCTGCACACAGAATGCTAAAATTTTATTGGAAACTCTGCACTTGTTTCATGCTTTTAGGTTTGTACCTACAGGTTACTCTTCAGCCAGACCAAAAGTTTGCAGAAGTTGGTTAACGGAGTGAGCTTTGTTCTTTTTATGCATAAAATATCCATATATTCCCTTTTAAAAGAGCGTTTGGGTATTTTAAAGGTGTTATTGTGTATTTATCTTGTATTTGGCTTTTTTAAAAGGGTTGATCTGGCCTCTTTTGCTTATGACTACCTGGCAACCTTGGTAGAAAACACGGCCGCACTGGACAACAACAGCTGGGGCATTCTGCGCGGAGAGGCGAGCGAGCGAAGAAAGGGAAACATTGAGCGTCACATCGGGTTAAAGGTCAAAATTAAATGCAGGGATCTCTGGAATGTCCCGCAAACCTACAACAGTACACTTCATTCCTAAACAAGAGAAAATCTGGGGCTGCACTTCTTTCTTACATATGCGGGGAACAACAGAAAAAACGGTAAATAATCTGTACGTTGAACGAATTAACAGAAAGATTAAAAAACATACGAGTTTTCAGATATTTGTGAAACAAAAATGGATGACCGGACGTATTGGTGTTTAAATCATGGCTTCGAGAGTTTTTTTAGTATAGTTTATTTTTTTAATCTTGCGTGACTGAAGTGCATCGAAATGTGTGGTTTGTGCCATGTTGAGGACAGAAAACAGAAGCTTCTGTCATTACATTCACTGAGAAACATAAAACAATTAAACAAAAATAATCGTTTTCTCCACATCTCTTTCACCGCCTTTTTCCTGAAAGAGTGCTTCATCTCAACATCTTTACCTTTACTGTGGTTGACGCACAGAAAGTACGCAACACTGAGATTTCTGCCTTTTCAGCGCAACAGAAATTATTTTCACCGGGTTTACACAACTAGAGGAACTATGGAGCGAAATCCAACCAATCACCGGTGCTGCGTTTTTTTTCCTCATGCAAAGACGCAACAAGAACCAACGCCTTTGTTAACAATAAATGATATGTGAAGAACCAACGCCATCACGGAAAACGTGATGGACCAGGGATTTTTGTCCATCAACTCACTTCTAAAACCACAATGAAAATTACAAAGATCAAGTCACTGCTATTTGGCAACGGACATCCGGCACGAGCGGAGAGAATCGAGCAAGAGCAGCCAATCCATTGAAAGTGAATACGGGGTAAGCAACGCATTAGTGTCGTTAAATCAAGCGGTAGCACGATAGATAGCATACGACATGTTTTCAGGCAATATGTAACGAAAATTTTTGACACCGCAAAGATATCGAATTGTGCGTGAGGCAGTGCACAGTTAAGAGTCGCACACGAACACTCACGACAGACATACAGACAAGCAAGCAAGCGACAAAAGAAGTGCTGCAGGACGCTTAGCAAACTAACACATTGGTAGAATCGCCTCTCACAAAAGAAAACTAAAATGAACATTTGCTTGGGTGGGAGCTAGCCGGGGGAAAAAAATACACAGAAGAATCCGCGTATTATTGGGTTTGAACAATTCAGTGTATTCGACCACAGGTCATTGGTAAGTGGTCTCCAAAAGACGCCGGACACGTAAACGGAAGCGGTTTGCCAACATCTTGCAACGAATTTTCACATAACAATCATGCTGAAGACCTATACACTGAGTACGGTTGTCGGTGGCGCTCAAAAAGCGGGCAAACGGATTTTTAGTTTAGATGCATTATAAGGAACAAATTTCATTTTGTACTCCTTTAGACGATTTAGGTACGGAGTAAGCCAGTCACGGTTTCCACGATGGTTACTTTTTAAGGCACGGTCAAGCTGACTAATACTGGAGTTCTACGACACTGGTTTAATCGCGATGACAAGACTTCACGGCAACTTGGCAGTACTGGTCATGAATGATCAAGCAGCTGAAAGAACAAGGACTGATACTTGTTTGTTGACTTTCCAACTAATCAAACCATTCGTTCCGCGCAAAATTGCAACAGTAACTTCTAACCAACTCGCTGTTCATTTACGGGAAGTACCTGTACCAGCAGGACAACAAACTGAGGTTGGCTAACGTCTCCAGCATCAACGTGATGTACGACAAAAAACATACAAAACTTGACGTCCCGACCACGCCCAGTTGCTCTAAGCCTGTACAAAGGAAATTGTATTTCTGGAAGCATGAAACGAAGTTTTTCCTTTCCTCAGAACATGCTTCGGGACGTCTTCAGATCGAAGTCAGTCAATTTTGCCCAATTCCGGAAGGCGCTGTCATATTGCCGAGGTGATTGTCACGTAGTTTTGTTTTAAATCTTGAGCTATTTGAGCGAAATCGATGAATGAGGAAACTCGACAGCCCAGCTGATCATTACCTTATCCCAGCCACATGTGAGCAGGCATGGATTTGAACCCTCGACCCACGTACCGGCGGTAACAACGCGCCGATGGGAAATGCGGTCGTTTCGGGGAAGGCGAGCCAGGCGTGTGCCGCTGGTGTCGTACAGTCGAATCTATAGCAGAAAATAAACACCTTGAAACAATAACGGCACAAAAAGCCTTTGAAATCAATTCACTTTCTTCACTGGTAACGTTTTCATCAAACCTTTGCGCAGAGTTTTGAAGGAGACTCTGTAATCAGTTTGAAAAGCATGGAAACGACTTGAGGTGAGAAGAGTTAAATTTACTGCGCGCTGTTTGAACTGCTATAAAAACCTGCAACCAGTAATCTCTCGCGTATCTTCACTTCTCGGCGTGGGCCCAGTCAAATATAAATATACGAGCTTAAACGTTGGCACAATGCGATATTTAGCTGAAAATAGACCGTTTTTCAAAGTTTTCGAATTGGCCTTTTGCCTGTAATATTAAAAATACAAAACAAAAGACAATAGAGTATTAACTACTTGTGGTACAATTATCAAAAATTGAGTATTGAAGGATATTCGATGCAAATCGGAAAATCTGGTGCTGCGGTTGCCGTTTAGTCCAAACGCTACAATAGAGGTCAAACGTATTCTTGTTAAGAGTACTGGTTTTGTGACCCAGCTACGAGGTCTGACATTTCAAGTATATCAAGGTGAAGCAAGGCTGTTCGAAGGGCTCTCGCCACTTGTAAGTTCGTAGGCAGGGTTTCCAGACTCGCTAGAGCAGTAGCTAACTGAACGGCAACATAATCAGTTCCGATGCCGGCAGCAACAAATTGCAACGGTCTAAACACCATCTACGGATGAGATCGGCGCATTCTTGATGAACAAAGGAACGTTGTTTGGCGAGGTAACCGCCAAACCTCAAACTCGGCTACAGCAGGAAAAGTAAATATACAACTGGGAAATGCCAACAGGGGCTTACCGGTTGAATTGGTGTTGAATTCATAAGTGGTTCCTTTAATATTTTTGGGTTTTTCGGACACGACTAACAACTTTTCGAAAATGTTGCAGAAGTGGTAAGGGGGCAACACTGACATTTGAAAGTCCGTTAATTGCAGCATGTACAACTGATTGCTCTCGTTCGCAAACTATCTTAAACCAAAGACGGGTTTATGAGCTTCAGGTTTGTCACATCCATTGCCATGCACATCAGGAGGAGCGCACTAAACGAAAGTGGCGTCCCTGTCTTCTTTAAAATGCGTTATTTTCAGTTAGTTTTCGACAAAGTTTGACACATGGCGCACTGCAAGTTGCAACATTACGTGGTTCGGTTGAAGTACCGTGATCTACAATCTGGTGGCTTTTATTCTATGTCAATAGAAGAACAAAAATGAGCAATATGAGTTCCGTTATGAACCGCGAAACGTCCAATACATTTTCCCTCGCGGTAATCGAGACAGCGTTGTTGGAAACACGCGCAGTTACAAACCATATATTTGAGAGCTACTTTTGTGAATAAAAAACAACCGCGAAAGAATAACTAGCAGGGTGCGAGTGAATAAACGATCGAGCAAATCTTCCGTGCTTCATACATAGGCGTCCAATATAACGTAGTGTTCGCAGGGTCGGTGGTGAAACAACAAGCCCGCCAACCTTCGGAAGGGTCGTGATTACCGTATGTTGCACCGCTTTGGAGCACACATCGCAGCTTAAAGCACCTTCTTTCGTCGTTCTTCGAACGTGACTTGCCTGTGCTGTTGAGCTTTTATCATTACAGGGAAAACGACTGGCGTCACGCCATTATGTGCCGATCGTAAGAGGTCTCAATAGGTTTCGTGTTAGACAAAAAGAGCGGTCACCATGAGGAACGTCTTCCTACAATGGCGATCAAGTGCCCGAGTGTCGTGCTCATCAGGTTCTTGTACAAGTAATAATAATTGATTCAAATCCAGGGGTTGGCGGAATGCTCCATTAGGTTCGTTTCATCAAAGTCGGCGATTTCGTTGCCGCCAGGGCAAGCGAAGCGTAACGATTAGCGTTCTCAAAAAAACGACATGGCGATGAAACAAGGAAGTGCNGTCCGCACGTTCAACGTAACTTTCTCCTATAATTATACGGGTAATTATGATTTTAATNATGTGTGAAAAACACGCAGCATCAAAGAAACATTTTTCACTTTAAAAGATCATCACAGAAAGTTTGCCAAGTTTTTGGATCGGGAAACTGGCAAACAAGGCCACAATACTGGCAAAAAAACGCATTTTTCATAACAGGTATATACGAAAATGGAAAACTGTTAGAAATAAAAAAATCTGTCACAGGGATCACCACAACATTGCACGTACACAAAATCACAATGAAAAAATAAACAAAAGCACTAAATAATTCATCACTCAAACACATTGAGATATTTTAGCATTCATCCATTCTAGCAACAACTGGCGGCTTCAGCATTTCTTCGAAACCTGCTGTACCAACGAATAACGATGCTGCTAATTTGCAAGCAACGTCTTCCCCTATTTTCGTTCCGATAAATGCATGCTTTAGCTCAGCTCACCTGTCTGTTGTCGTGTGGCAGGACGATGACCCCTCGCCGAGACACAGCGATGCGATTGACCGGCGAGTCGAATCTGACCGAGGCCAGGGGCGTCCGCATACTTTTCAGGTCCCAGATTTTCATGTAACGGTCGTCGCTGCCGCTCACAATCTGCCGAAGTTAGCGAATGAGAGAAACGCAAGATCGCAGCAGATCACTGAATGTCCAACAAAAACGTGTCCGTGCAGTGGAAGAAGGGTATAACAATCGGAGGTCACAGCCAGCGCTGGGGCTGCGTTTACATGTAAGCCGGCGCTTATGGGAAAGTTCACAAAGCAAGCAATTATTATGCTTCGCTACTTTATCCTGAGCTACGAGCAACATTTAGCGCTGCGTGCACACACAAGGTGGCGAAATAGAAACTGAACGTCGATATAGTGAGGCTCCTGAAAAATAACGATCTATACCCCTCATCCCCCCAAATATAAAAATGTA
>JGI24022J15233_10006967_pt1 | contig 12373 bp, 10 predicted proteins | sample Ectturendosymbi2_FD_15233 | JGI IMG/M metagenome (IMG submission 15233)
ATATATAGGTATTTGGCAACTTCACCCTATTGTTGAATAAGCAAGGTTATTGACACAGTTTTAGAAAACAAGCTGCAGTTCTTATGATCATACCATTGTTTGAAAATTTCACCATGGTCACTAACACATTGGTTCCCAGCATAGTTTTAAATGCCATCTACACATACGAGAGAGCATTCTTAAGAGAGCATACTTCAGTATTTTTTACTACTGATAACTAGTGCAGCCAATTTTTTGACCTAATAAAAATGTTGACTTTATTTTGACTTATAAATTTTCTGTGTTTGCAACTGAAAAATAATTTTTCTGTAGGTGTTGAGATTAACCCAGAAGCGTATTCATCCACTCTGTGCTTTGAAATAAAAAAAATGGTTGTTTAACTTTGAGGGGTGGTATATTGATAAGTACATTAATGGCTCATGATTACAGTAGAGTCAAACCTGAGAAGATCATAAAGTTGAAACACTATATGTAGAATGGATTAAGCATTTACTGAAGCAAGTGCTGTAAGACTATGTTTCTTGCGTTATCATGCCTTTCCTACATAATATTCGATCATCCAGTGGTGGGCAAAACAACATTATTACATCAGAAATCGTAGCAAACCCATTATTATTACACAATTGCAACTAAACTTGCAAAAGCATATCAATATCTCTTGTTATAGTTTCAACAAAATATCATATGTTGCAAGAAAAGTTTGACCCAATGATAAGTTTTGACCTAATGATAAATTTTATCTTTTTTTGACCTGATAACTTGGAATTTCCTCATGATATGAGCGTGAAATTCAGTTTGCGGACATTTCATAAGCTTAAAAATGGCAGAAAAAATTTGACTTTATTGACTTTTGGTTGCCCTACTGATAACTTAATGCACTTGTTTTGAGTCAGCATTAGAAAAGTCAGCTCTACATACTTCATCAAGGTGGATCATCTGGTGCATATATATCAAATGTCAGTCAGTTTAGATTCGATGTTATATGATAGTTATGAACTTAATGGGTTTTTCCTGTGTGTTCATGTTCTCAACATTCTATTTTTTTGCAGACAACCACTGCGATTGTATGAAACTAGTAGAATTTGTGAAAGCCAAGACCCTCAAACATGTTTTTTCAAGAAAGTTATGTTAGGACAGAAAAATATCCATATTACTACATCTTTTGGCAGGATGCTTCAGATTTTGAATGGGAAACATGGAATCGTAAATTTGTGTTGACAGTTGCCTATGCTTATGCTGCACACTTCTTTTTGATGAGGCTTGCAGAGAAATTCTGTCATCAGGTTTGTGTGGTATTGTTTGTAGCTTGCATGTACATGCGATTGCAGAGCAGGTGTGAAAACTAGAAATCGTATGAAAGTCCAGCACTGCTGCAAGCATATTGTTGATTGTTGGCCCTACCAATCTAAATCTAGGTCTTAAAAACGTAATGTGGATCATTGATTGCTGGTGCACAGCTTAATATAACGCAGTGACTACAGTTTTAATTCATTTTTGTTAGTGTTTCCATTTCAAGACTAAATTTCAAAATTTGTTTTTCAAGTACTTGAGAGAAAAATTTGGGAAAACCTTGAGTTTTTTTTTTAATTTGAGAAAAATAAGCAGCCACATGGCTGATGGCACAACCAAGCGGAGATGGTCACCGCAAACCACTCATGACACTGAATGGAGTACGAAAGCGAATATAACGTAACTGAATTAAACAATTTTGATGCTCAGTATTACTTCAAAACTGCTATATTCATTTATTACCAACAATCTGCTTTATTGATTGTAATTAATATGAAGCACAATGCAAGGAGACGGTGCAAAAACCATAAAGTCTTCAAGGCCAGTCACCACCTGATCAATATAGTGTGCTGTGGGTTGCTACTAAATATTGTACAACATGAATAACAAAAAGTTTGCTAAAAATGTGCACCAAGTTAAACACATATTAGAACAAATACAAATTTTGGCTAGCAAAATATTACAAAGATAATGAAAATACACAATGTCAATTAAGTTTTTACTGGTAAAGCACAGTTTCTCACTGATTCTGATGGTGCCAGTGCATGGAGTAGTAAGTTTTACTTTTTTTCAAAAACATGCTATTGTGTTTAAATGAAACAGTGAGTGAATAATATGAATAGCATCCAAACGAAACAAACCACAATGTAATCGATTACGATTACATTGAAGGTAATCACGATTACAATAGCAATTACAGTACATTTGTCTTCAGACATCCTCAGAAAGAAAAAAATAACATTTGCATGGTTTGATGTAAATATTTTTCAAGCATTTAAAATATGAACGAATACAATAAACGAAATTGCGAATCACGAAGGAGGAGGAACTTGAAAAGAGAAAAATCACATTGTTTGCTGAGATGCTCAGATATTTGTGCAGTCAAGAGTCAGCAAACACTTTGAATGTTAATTAAATATTCAATCTTTAAAATGTTTGTTACAGTTAATAAATATCAACATTTCAAATCTTTTATCAGTGATGCGACAGCTATCAGGTTTGAATACTCGTGCAACAATGCTGAAAAGTCGTATATTAGTAATTTCAAAACTGATGACTATTTCTTCAAAGTGGGTTATGATGTTTTCAGCTGTGTGATGACCTGTGGATCGTCTACAAGCCAGCATAGCATTGTGTAACTTCTGATTTGAAATGAAATGAACAGTGTGTTACACATGAAGGCTCACAGAAGTCTTCCACAAAAATCTGACCACAGTTATTAAAACAGGAATATTAATTTCGCTCAAATGAGCATCGTCAGTTTCACAGAATAAAAGAGTAAAAGCGTAAAATCTGCAAGGCAATGCATTAAAATAGTAAGTCAATGAATTGAAATAGTAGGTCACTAAAAAACTAAAGAGTTACAAGTCAGCATGCTATCACGCAATGTGTTCAAAACGTTGACCTCACTGCACACTGCAAAATACCGAACTATCACCAGCGATTAAGTGCAGCACGATATCAGTGTCAGGACTCGGGAAGCAGGTTACATCCCTGCAGCAATTAGATAAGAAAATGCCAAAGTCACAACGCAGAGCGAGAAATAACGCATCAGGAAAAAAGGCAATGACCAAAAGAGCAACTACTTGGTATGGGACAATATCATTTTTTAAATATTAATTTCCGCGTCGATTTTGTGAAACCATTTATCTTCACACTCCTCGAGATAGCTAGCTTTGGGTTGTTCCACAAAGGTAACTTTAAAACATTGCGAAATGGGTTGTTTTGTGTCAAATCGTGGTATTTGTAAAAATGTTTTAATAGAGCTGCCTTATCATTGTCAGCAGTAGCGTCAAAAGAATTCCAAATGCTACGATAGGCATTCCAGCGAATGGAGAATTTATTTATCGTCTGCCCAACATATTGCTTACTGCAAATGGTGCAAGTAGCCATATAAATGCCGTAGTTGGTGGAATTAAGTTTCTGTTTAAGTTGAAACGTTTTACTCGGTGTTTCTAAAACTTTAGTATAGTTTACCATCGATCTTCTGTGGCGATCAAAATTTCCACATAGTGCGCAGTGACCATATGGAGCAGATGAACCAGTTTCTGCAGTCACAACATTTCTGTGTGCTAGTGTTCTATAATTTGTGATGTGCGAACCAATAGTTGCTGGTCGTTTATACGTAATCATTGCATCTGGTTTCAGTTTTTTTTTTTTTTTGAGTAAGTTTCGATAACGAAGGGAAAGATGTCGCCCAGATCATTTTATTAGCATTGTTTTTTGCTCTGTGTGGATGGAGCCTGATTTTTCAGCTAGATGCTAATGCTATCATGTCTTCACCATGTTCTGGGAGAAGCCAGAGCGTAAAGCTTTATTCCGAAGTCGTACGAGAGCTGACTGGTAGTCCTCATCGTGTTCGTTCAATCTACGCATTCTGATGGCTTCCCCAAAAACAATTGATTTGAATGTTGAGCATGGGTGATGCGAAAGTCCACTAATAAAGCACCTATATTCAGCTGTTGCTGTTACAAAGTTTTTGGTAATGAATCCATATTTCTCGTTTGGCGTAACGCAGTGATGTACATCAAATTCTGATATGGAACAATTATCGCCACAACATGTACGATCGAGCCTTTCCGGTGGTCAGGCAGATTCTGAAAGAACTCAGTTCAATACTAGAGTAAGAAATGAACAGTGATGCCAAAATAGCGGCGCATCTGTCCATTGGCACAAACGTCAACGGTCACAAAAGCTCACTGGTTTCGTTGTTTTTTTTACTAGTATATTTTGGATGATCTCTGTTGACATGCTAGTTATCAGGATTGTGGAAAGATGCTTTCGATCTAGGTTAAATTACTTTATTCCTCTGAAAAAGTTAAACTACTGTACTAATTATTAGGACAACCAAAAGTCAATCTGCCTTTTTCAAGCTTTATGAAACGTCTATAAACCAAATTTAATGCTGATACCATGAGCCACTGCAAAGTCATTAGATCAAAAAAAGTCAAAATGTTTCGTTTTAAGTCAATTTTCTTGCAGCCGAGTTTTCTCTTTATCGATTTTTTAAGGCCACAACAACACACATTGATGTGTTTTTGCAAGTTTAGTTGCAAGTCTGAAATAAAATGCTTTTTGCGACTTCTGACATAATAATATTGTCTTTCCGCTGCTGGACCCTTGTATATTAAGTAGGCTAGGTGTGGTAAGGCACAAAACGTCTTACAGTGCTTGATTTGGTAAATGCTCAACCCATTATGCATACAGAAACTTTGAAGGCAATAATGTGATGCATTCCTTGATGCTCAAGCAGAAGAATGTAGAACCTTTTCAGTGACTTCAGGATATTTATTGACACTGGATATTTTTCTTGTGCTTTCGGACTGATTTTGTCCATGATTTGTTACATCTAGTGTCGCTGGGTCTTTTCACATTTTGATTTTTGTTTCATTTCAACAGAATACGGATTTTCTTTAACTTACCGCTTTGATTCCTAATATATGCTTTGTATTCGGCGTTTCAGTTGAAAACGCAGGAAATAGATAAATCAAAACAAAGTCAAATTTTGTAAATTACAGATTACAAAGTAAAATTTTTAAGTTTTTAGGTCAAAAATTTGGTTGCCCTACTAATTGTATACATAGCCTACTGCAGCATTTGTATTTGTGGGTTCACTCTGAATGTATATACATAAAACCAACACCTACATCGTAATGAAAGGCTAACTTTCCTGTTACCAAAATGTCAATTTAGTCAGGCTAAATTATCTTGCTCTTGCTGATTATTCCTAGCAAAAGTTCATGTTTTTCTACAATTGTTTTCATGTCAACATTCGCTACCAAGTTTTATACTGGCTAAGTTTTATACCCGCAGGATTGAAGATGTGTTTCAATACGCGAAACTGGTTTAACTTGGAAACTGATGGATTCACTTGCGCACGTCACATACTGTGGCTTTATCGATAACAAAGGAGGAAACCCAGTCTCCAAATCCCCGGTTCATCGCGCATTGACGTAGCGTGAAGAATTCCATGTTTAATCGAGAATTAATTGCCGATTACGATTAAATTCGTAATGTAATCGTAATTTAAATGTTATTTTTGGTCAGTTTAGTCGATTACGATTACTCAAAAAAAACTGTAATCGATTACGATTGGCGATTACCCCATGTCTGTTTTTGAGCACTACGAAAAAGCAAATAAAACCTGTTTCAGGTTGGGGCAAAACCTGGATTGCAAACACTGTTTTGTATATATACACATTTTGTGCGTACCTGTACAAAGTTAGAGCATTTAGCTCAGTGATTCTCAAACTGTGATACGCGTACCACTAGTGGTACGCGAGGGCTTTTCAGGTGGTACGCGAGGGCTTTTCAGGTGGTACGCGAGCAGCTTTCCTGTCTATTCGAAAAGCTGTGTTAATTCGTTTCTGTGTTATAATTCGTTCGTGTGTTATGCTAATGTTGCTAATTCGTTTATGTGCTGTAGTAATCTTAAGTACATTTGAGCAACTTACGTTCTTCTGAAACCAGGGGTGTACACTCCAACATTAAAAAAACATCAGGTGGTACGCAATCTCAAAAAGTTTGAGAACCACTGATTTAGCTTATGATATTGTGATAACTATGGCAGAATTTGCTGGCATTCAAAGTTTAGGGGTTAATGGTAGCTTCTCTAGCTTATGACAATAAATGATGTGGATGAACTAGTTATGACCTCAATGTCTACAATATGCTTCTCAGTTACATTAAGATATTACATTGCCTGATATAATTACTAAACTAGGGTTGTGGCGGATCACCAGCTGGAGCTACAATGGTAACAATAACAAATACTCACTGTGCAGGGTTGAATGGACAAAATTAGAAATATAGCAATTCAATTGTAATTTTTCGTCAAACAATGTCTTCATGCCATGTATCATCCCGCTTCAGAATGGATTACTATGTGCAACATTGTAACAACCATGTTGTGCACCGTGTTATTATTAATCACACATTGCTTGTTTGATTGCTTGCGTTCATTGCTTGCGTTGCTTTGCTTGCGTTCATGCTCTCAGTCAGTATGAAACTGTCGTGGCTTTATGGTTAGAGTTTGTATTCCATGACTTAGACTGTACTTGCAAATACATAATTTAATTTTCACATGGGTTAGGTGCATTTCTTTGGTCTTATCTTTTCTAAATTATCACAATGTAAATGTTCTAAACAAGTCAGTGGAGTTCTGTGATTGAACTAAAAAGTTCCACAAAAAATGATTTTTTATGGATACATGACCAACGTTTAGTCAATTACATTAGCTGCAAAATTGTTTGCCTTCCCTGCTGTGAATTTGTATAAGTAACATGCAGTGTAAGAACAACTTTATTGTGTCTACTTCCAGTTGACGAGTCCTGTAAAGTTAACGCCATTTACTGAGTATTTCATCAGTTTTTCTATTAATTTTGATGATAGGATAAATTTGTTACGTTGTAAAGCTCTACACTAATGTAGCATTACATTACTGTTAACAAGTTTTTTTCACGTAGAGTTATTATTGCAGCACAGGTTTCTTGTTTCAATGCTTTTCTGTTTCTTCTTCGGAGTGTGTTACTTTGGAATATTTCCTTGCATGGTGCTGATGCTGCAATCACTTATGTTATTTTTGGTTGCACATTTTACTCATCAGTTGACATTTTGCTGGCTCTGGAGTGTCGTCTTCATTATTATTTTCACCAGTTCATATGCAGTTGATAAACTGGTAAGTTGTGGGTGAGATCAAATGGTGTATGAAATACAAAGGCGTGTAATGTGTGGTTTGAAAACGATATGATACGCACTAGTTTAACAGCCTGTGCAAAAAGTGCGACACGTGCGCTGCATACCAGGGATTTTGTCTTTGTTTCTGATGCATTGTTTTCATCGCATGTTCGGAATTAAAAGGTATTTGCAATTTTAGTTTACATGCATGCAACTTCAATTGCGTCTGTTACATGAAGGTTGATCCAAGAGTGAATTTTCAGACTAAGTTGAAAGTAATTCCCCAGTTATGTAAAGTGTTTGTTTACTTGGCTGTTTCCTGTTGCGACAGAGCGCTTGCCAGCGGAGCTTCTTACACATTTTAGTGTTTTCATGTTTGTAGGATCCGTTGTGAAATGAGGAAATTGACTGCTGCATTTCGAAAATATCAACTTAAAACGAATCGCAATGTTTGACACACACCGCAGATTATTGATCAGACAGCAGAAGTTGGAAACGGGATTGAAGTAGTTGTTGTAACACCGAAAACTTGCGAAAACGGAGACGCGCTGGATTTTATCTGGGACATTGAAGTTCTGAAATAATTGTGGAATAAATTGTCATGTCAATTTAATTATATTTTTAATATTGGTCTGGTGTGTTCGGGGAAAGTTTTGCTGGGTCGACGAAGTGAAATTATCTTTTAAAGTGCATAAAATATGGCAACAAGATACTTTTATCTTAGATGGCTTTAAAAACAATCGGCAATTCATTACAGTTTTCAAAAATAGAGTGGGTAGTGTGTGGAAGATTTTAAGAATACATACAAATCGGTAGCAGGATCTTGCAGTCAGCGGATCACTATGCTAAATTNAAAAAAAATGCGAATGTNCAGTACCATGATTTACAACGCATTTTTTCCGTAAACTCGCTGATCAAAGATTATATTGGCAAATTTTATGACATGATGCAGTTAAAAATTGTTACGCTATTTGTGCTGCAAGTGTCCTTTGTTTTCCGAATGTGGTATCGTCCATGATTAGTGTTGCGTTGCCACGTAACCAGCAAAGAGAAACCCCTTTTCTTGATATTGCTACCGAATTAACCACGGTTTTTCGTTTCCAGTATACCATGCTTGAGGAAGACCCTCATCTTCTGTGGACGTACACTTGCACTGTGTCTATGCATGTTGTTCGTTGCACTGGTTTCGCTGTAGAACTTTGTTGGTCGCAAAAACATATTGCCAAACAAGAAAAATCTTCCTCTTTGCTGAAAAATCGACAAGCAATGCAGAGCAACCAATATCATTTTTTTAGCTCATTTTACAAGTTGTTGGAGTATCAATTCTATTTTCCTCTCTTCATTAGTGGGCCTATCGTTAATTACAATGAGTTCAAAAATCAGGTATGCTGGTGCATTGCTCTTGGTATTCCAAGATATTCCTTGGTATTGTTTTAATAATGATGTGTTCCATTTCACAGGTAGACAAAAACCTCTCGATGACTTGGAATGCGACGTTTGCAGCAAAGTTTGCCGTGGGCATCGCAAAGTTTTTGTTCTATCACTATGTTCTTAACATCATCTTGTACTTTATGCTCTTTACGGGTATAAATGCTGACTTGGAACTTTGTAACCGTTTGCCCCTCGGGACGCTGTGTAAGTCTGGCTTTGTGTGAGTAGGCATAAGCAATGACTCGTTTTTTCAAATTAAGCTTACCTCTAAGAACTTGGCTTAATAGGACCAGAGAACTCACTTGTCGCAAAGTAATAAACTAACCGAGAATATTGGGTGAATTTAAGCCTTTAAACTTGGGCCGCTACAATAGAAAACGTGTGATTGATGTTGAGTGTTTTTTTATGTTTGGCAATTGTCGACTTGACCAAAACTGACCTCGACTACCTAAGAAAATTTCCATGTTATTAGGCCAGGAGTGAACATTACACCCACAGTTTAACAATGGTTGCAGGCACACTGTGTAGGAATGGGATGAGATCACTCTGAATTGAAGGCAGGTTGTCTTGATGTGATATACAGTAGGTCTGTGTTGAACGCATTTTCCATTTATGGGGAGCATCTGCAGACTGTTACAAAAGAAAAAGTTCAATTCTTCAATATTTTTTTCTATGAAGAGTTATAAAAAAATTATTTTTTTACCTGTACTGTGCTCTTTTTTATGTTGAAAACCACATTACTTGATGTTTGAAAATATAATATTTGGAGCTGTAAAAATTTATACAATTTATGCTTAGAAGTTTGGTAACATTGTAAAACGATGAAAGGAACCTTTATTTGCTGTGTTTCTTGGGAGGAGGTCAAAATGTCTGTTTAACTATTGGTACAAATGTTGCACCAAAGTTTTGTGTTTGGATAGGTAGGACGTCGATAAACTTACTTTACACAGTTAGGTGTTTACTATAGAAAGTCTGCTAATGTTTTTGTTTATCGGGTATTCCTAGACGTTTTTCAACACAGTTTACCCAAAACGCCATGTACCCATTTTTTTACTGCGTGATCTACAGAATTAGGCCTGCCCAACCTTTCACACTTGCCGGGCCGCATTTTGTCGCTGCCACCGCGGGCTGCAGCTGCTAACAAGAGCGATAAAAGCGTTTCTAAAACCGTATTTCGGCGTTTTGGTGTGAGGTCAGCTAACTCGTTGTGACTGGCACCACTGTACTTAGCAAGCATTTAGCACTCAACTACAAACGATACGTCAGTTAGCGGATCGCCATTCTTTTTCTCGGACCAAGTAGTCCACAGCGACAGCTTCGATTGCTCACGATGGCCATCCGTGATGTAAGATCGGACTTTCGATTTGGTTTGTTTTCATGCGTGAAAATAAATGTTCTCATCGGCATGTGTTGCCAAATAGAGACATCAGCCATGCTGCGTTTTTCCTCAGGTTGGGAAGTTTTCTTGAGGGCACATATTTCCGATAAAAGTCGATCAGCGGTACTTCGTTGACGAATTCGTTGCACTGCAAATCATTCAGGTTCATTTAAAGCTCTGTTGGGACATTTTTAGCTTCAACTGAAAACGGTTGCGTAACGAAGGTCATCTCTTCTCGTGAACGGAAGCCTTTGAATCGTTGGCCAAATTCCTTCTGCAGTTGTGAAATGCATTCCACAAAATTTGGTGCGTACTAGTTGCATTTCACTTACTCCATCACTTGAAAATGAGAAAGATTCTTTTCGCTAAACTGCTTTTTAAAAAGTTACATATGTAACTGAATAGAACGTGAACCAACTGTTAGAGTTTCGGATTCATGATCATCAGATGCGAAGAATGTCAGTAAGGAATGCAAAACCTGCGGTGCCTTCGCGGTCGTTAAATCGAGAATGGGTTCGTTTTTTGAGGTCGTAAATTCTTCAATAACGTCATAAAGTTCTGCGATTCTTTTGAGCACTTCAGCACGACCACACCAACGTCCATCACAGCAATAAATCACATCACCTTCCCGCTCCTTTCTCAGAAAGTTCTGTAACTGAAACCCCCTTGCTCCAATGAAGTCAACTATAAATTGTACTGTAGTTATCACCTTTATCACGGTTTCAAACCGCAAAGACTTGGTACAAATTTTCCGTGTTGGTGATGCAGTGATATTTTAATTAATAATTGCACTGTCGGCCCATGCTCCTTAAATGCGCGATTAACTTGGAGTTCTTGCCAGTCATGGATGGGGTCCGTCCGTTATTATCCCCGCAAGATTTTCCAATTTTTAATCCATTTTCTCCATGACCACCTTCAGTACTTGCAGGATATCTGTGCCTCTTGTCTGCTGTTTCAGCAAAGAGAGCCAGAAGCTCTTCAAAGGCTTTGAAATGGTCATCGACACCACGCACAACAATAGCCTACTGAGCTGTGTCGGTCTGATCAGTGCTTTCATCAATAGATAGTGCGTAAAAAATGCACTATTGCAAATTTTCTTCTAAAGCGTCTTCTATGTTGCAGGCGAGTTCTTTCACCCTGCTGGTCGTGGGCGTCAGAAGGATTTTTTCCAGGGAGGGGGCTAATGGATTTTTCCAAAACCTTTTTCTCGGAGAGGGGCCAAAAGTTAAATCTGCTTTAGTGGCGACTTACGTTGTACGCTTTCATTACAGGCTCTGTTTCCTGACAGATTACGCACGGAGGTTTGCCATAATTTTCAGTTTAGAAACAATCGTTTGCAAAACCCTGTTTGAAACTGCGTCCCTCGACAACGTAAGAACGTTTTCTGCTGGTATTTGAGGCCATCGTCAGTTGACTGCGTGCTGAACAAGCTGAAGCAATAAAATAAGTGTTCTATTTCAGCTAAGAAAAAGAAACTTGAAACACGAATTATTTTTCATGACATCACAACAACGCAATCTTAGGCGAGATTTGGAATCAAACCTACACTTTCATGCTAATGTTTACATCACGTAATGAAATTAAGTAATATCCTTGCGTAAGAACCACGCAGCGAAGAGGAGATTATTTTCCTACATTATGTTTTCCACATTGAGCACAGTTGATGCTACTGCAGAACAGAATGTTAACATCCACGAGTATGTGAGAGTTTTCTCAAGAGCCTCGCCAGCAGGTTGACCCCAAATCCCTTCAAGGTTAGAATGCACAAACATCATAGTACGCAACCTGGCTTGAAAATAAAGCATCGAATGTCTAAAGTTTACTCATGTTGACGTAACTCAAAAACGCAGCTGTTGATATTGCTAGCTAGCCAATAAAATTCCACTAATCTCATATCGCTTCGCGGGAAACACGAAATGACTCCGCGGTCCGCCGGTTGACCCGCCTTGAGTATCCTGCCAGTAACACAAGATTTAACTTACAAATGCCCCATGAGCAAATATAGGCAATCGATCCCATTTGCTGCTGCAAGCCCTGTTCTGCTCGTAAAAGTCTGCTGCGGACCGCATAGTAATTATGAGCCATTGAAATACCGGTCATGTACGAAAATTTTTTTTTCTGTGCCCGAGAACTTGCGTCAAGCATCAATGCCGTTAATTTGTTACGCAGCGCATGTTAGTCGTATCCGTGCTGTATTTTAATCAACACAGGTGCTTATGTTTAAGTGGAATGGGCGGACACCAGTATTTACTGCACATTCTTTAGCCGCTAGTTTGTCGTATGACTATTTGAGAAGGAAAAAGGTTTTTGATTAAGTTGAATGGCACCAGTTTGTCATGGCTCGGTAGGCCGATAAAAGTTCAATTATACTCGTTTTTG
>JGI24022J15233_10006970_pt1 | contig 12371 bp, 5 predicted proteins | sample Ectturendosymbi2_FD_15233 | JGI IMG/M metagenome (IMG submission 15233)
TGCAAACGATCATCCATAGATTCACCTATCACATCCTGCAACAGAAAAGACATTCGTTAAAAAATGGGTTTTTTATCGAACAAAATATAGGTACGCATCTTTTTGGGTCACCCTGGTACATGCTCATTCTTGCTTTAACACAGTTGTTTATGTTGCATAAGTTACCTAGCACAATCGGTAAGCATGGCGCACTTGCTCTTGTTGAAATTAGCAGGGGCATTCATTCGTCTCTTTTAAATTTTTCACCTAACAGGTTGTGTTTATGGGATTAGGACTCAGTTAAATATTTGCGCACCTTTCGTTGCCGACAAATCGCTCAATGGTTAGATGTTCGTACGTCACAGTTACAGGCGTAAAGAAGGGTGCACAAACTGGTGACAAGAAAAAAGGGCTCCTGAATACACCTGCTGGTGACACAAAGTATCTTTTCTGAAGGCCACTGGCAAGTGTACAAAGTTGAGATGAGTAGTTAAAGGACGAAAATTGTTTGAAGGTTCTCTTGGCCGATGTAAGTGCACACAACTTCAATGCGCTGATGGTTTCGTTTCTCGTAGACAAAGCTTTTTGTCTGGAACGTGGTTCGTTCTCTGTGTTAACAAACTTTAGTTTGTGTTGCCCAAGGGCAGCTAGTTACGTAGTAGTTTGCGCGTTGAAAACAATTTCAATAAGCTATGAAATGGAAGTTTTTTTCAATTCGTTTATGTTTCAAATTAGATTTGAAAGATTTGTTTTTAAGATTTTTTTGTGTTTCAAAGGATTAGTTTAGCAGTGTGTGACAAAACTGAAAAGATGTCGAAACAGTAATATAGCAAATATGTACTTGAAACTGTAATCAAACATTTATATCTTGTACACAATTGCTAATGTTTGCTTGTGTGTTGTTGGCGTTCTGGTAAAATGATGTTCATTGAGTGAGCGCAGGCCGCTGTGAAGGTTATAGCACTTAGATTGCATTGAGGGTCCTTTAGAGAACGTTCTACGAATAATGATCTNCTAATCCACGTCTAAAACATAATTTGCTGAAATTACAAGCTTATGCTCAANCAAAAATTTGCTCGAAGTGAATCACAGAAACAAACAAACAAAAATTTGCTCGAAGTGAATCACAGAAAAAANGAACTGCAAGGGTGGGAAGCAGGTAAGTGCATTGGAACTGGAGGTAGAGCAACTTTGGTTCACTTCCAGCGCCAACCTAAGTTTTTATTTTTGCACAGACATTGACAGGCCGGTTAAAGTCCGCACGTTGCAGTTCTTTTGCATCGATATCATCTTAGAAGTAAAAGAGAAATCTCGCGCAAAGTTGAACCTGGAGTACTTTTTTGTGCAGATGTCATCAAAGTACTGAACACGCCTCACCGGGAGCAACTAACTGTCACGAAATGCTGATACGATCGAGAGATAAGATACAAAATTTGTGAAACGACGCACTTCAAGTATATTTCCTTTTGGTAAAAACTCTTACAGCTCCCACATAAATTTTCAAACTACTTGANATGAAAGTGCCTTGCAGATCTGCAGGAAGGTTGGTTACAAAGTNATAGATTTTGCCGGAAAATTAAAAAATGATAAAAAAATAATAATAAATTGGTCGAGATGCTAGTGCGAGAAAGCTAATGGTGCNNTGCGGAAAAATCTATTTTCCTCGGAAATGATGCGTGCTTATTCCAAAGTGATTCGTAATCACAAGAACAAATAATATAAAATCATTTATGTTAATCTGGGCCTTTTTTACAAAAAGGGCCCAAAATGCTGCAGCACCTGAACCCTGCTCTGCTCACTTAAATCGATCGAGTTTGCAATCGATCAATGACAAAGTGCGAAGAAATTTTTTTCATAGCGAAGTAAAATGTGCAATAATAACTTTTGCAGCACAGGACTCTTGAAAATATTTTCTGAAAATATGTTCAAACACTTCAGTAAAAACAATTGGGTTCAACCGAGCCAAACAACTTAACAATTTCCTAGTCAATCATCCTATTTTCAAAATTTGAGTCTGTTGTAGCAAATACAGGCGGGAAACAGTTCGGCAAAAACGAAGATGTTCAGTCAGATAAAGATCAATTGACGCGGCGGTCGAAATGTGCACACGAGCATCCAGCACGAGTTTAATCCGGTTATATAAGTAGAAAGTGTTGTTTTTTCGGGAGCTAGCTGGTATTGTTGCGGAGCAAACATGTCTTCCGGGATTATACGGTGCAGTTATGTAACAACACAGCCCACACTAAATTGTACTTTCAAGCAATTGTCTGTTTATAAAATATGCTTCAGAACGTACATTTAAAAAAAGATGAAATTCTTTAATAAAACTGGACAGGGTTTGCTCAGGTTGTTCTTCATATCACAATGTCGACTTGTAAATTTTGGAAATTTGAGTGAAAGGTGCGGTTAAGTGAATGAGCATAAGCTTTAAAAATAATTGATCATTCGAGGCATATCGTAGGCAACTTCAATATATTTTATCTGCACCAAAGCATCATATACGCACAGTCTTAGGTAGTGTGCGGTACGTTTTTTGACAAGTAGAGCTGAAAAGCAGGTTAGGAGTTAGGATGTATTTAAAAAAAACGTTCGAACTTAAACTTTTGAAAACTGTAGATGCTTGCACATTTTTTTGTGATAAGATCTAGGTTCTTAACAAAAATCGCTTGGAAAAATGCAAATGTATGATTTGGAATAATCCTAAACAATCTAACCGGCGTGCTATGAAACGTTTCAATGGTGACGGCAAGCGACGAATTCGCTTCCTTGCAAAAATGAAGCGTGAACATTTTCTAACACAGCACAGGAAGTAATGCGAGATGGGTTACGTGACAGTGAAAATTGAGAGTGTAACACTGATAATACAGAAAGCTTTTATTTATTGATGTGACGAAAAACTTGAAACGCGGTCGTCTCTCAGTTGCGAGAAAAAGCGAAGGGTTGTCCTGCAAGGCAAGATTATAATTTTCTTATTTTCTTGTTTAAAATCAACAAGCGGTTTTTGTGAAAATTGCAGTTGGTGCGCTGCTGTAAAATATTACAAAATTAAAACTTTTCTGCGAAAACCTAACCATGAAGTTAATTTTGCTCACTCCTAAAACAATATATATATTTTTTATAAAATTGAAACCAAATCAATGATATTATAACGTGTATAAATCTTTTTTCGTGTCTTTACGTTTTGTCACTTAATAACAAGATTGCGCTGAATTTAGTCTTCTGGAGCAATTGAAGCACTGCACCGTGCAAAGTTACGAAACCAGCAAATCAACAAGCTTGTGAGTTTGTGGTTTGGATTTGTCTTTTGTTTGTAGGAACTGCATTATAATGTAGTAAATTGTTGTTCAAAAACAATACAAGTGCGGTTTAGCCTGGACTGAAAAAAAAGAAAATGAATAGATTCAACGCATTTACTCGAGCCAATCCTCTTCACGACAATTTTACGTGCGTATTGAAATTTTATTTTAAGTAAAGTATATGTTTTGTAGAAAAGTTGCATTATCCTCAGGATTTACATTTTTGTTCTCCATTGTCAAGCCAGAAGCAATTTTGTTGCAGACGTGTTTTGTAGCTTTTCATTTGCTGTATCTGATTGCATTTGAGGTAGACTGAATTCAGTTAGAAAAACTAAGCAAATGGTTTCTTTCAAACCCCGTATTTGCATGCAGCATTGACACTACTGTGTTTCCAGAAAGTCATAAGAGGTTTGCATGCAATATTTACTTTCATTTAGAATTAAATTAACTTTTTTAGTTTTTACGAATCTAACGAATCCAAATCCAAATGTAAAATTAAGCTCAGCGATGATGTATGAGCTCTTGGGGAAAGTAACGATATCTCGTACAGGTGAATAATGTCTAAAGTTTAGCTTTAATTAAAAGTTTTTGCATGTGAAAAGAAGTATGATCTTGCATAAAGCTTCTTGCATAAAGAGTCAAAACGTTCAATCTGTTAAAGAGTAGTACTGAACCCCAACTAATTGCTTGCATTACATGCCCAAAAATAATGAACCCTGGATTACTAACGAGAGGGTTTTTACGGAACCATTTAAGCCCTGAATTTTTTTAAAGAGCAATTTAAAATGTAGATCGAAAGCTGAGTTTGACTGAGTCTGAGTTGCCCATCTGCATTGGAATCCAATAGGTATGAAGCGTTAAAAAAAAGCTTTTTTTGTCCGGAATGCATATGTTTAGTGTCTACTTTTAAGGGGAATACCTACGTTCTTGTGTTTAAACTTTTATCCATCCCATGTAAAGCCTGTTTTTACGTTTAGGGAAAACCGTTGACTGTGCTGGTTGTTTGCGGTCTGCAGTCAATTAACAATCACAGAGTTTTATACAGCCTGTCAAAACGTTTCACGTGTCTCTGCAAGCTTCAAGTTGCGCAGAAGCTTCCTTCCAGTCAAACTGATGTAGTGCAGAGACGAAAGTAGTGCTTTTGTTTGATAGCAATTCAATTGACAACATTCAAAAGGTGTGCTGTAAAGCTATCCTACTGAGTACGCTTAAAAACACAGCGCAAGGTACCTGTACGCAACAATAATGCAACGGCAACTGTGTAAAAGCAAGGTTCAACCAACTACATGCAATCTTTCCTCGGCATATTTATCAGATCGCATGATAGTGATTCACTTTCTTCTGATTGCGAACAAATACAGCAGTGATTATGCATTAACACTCAACAGTTCAACTTTGCTAACTTTGCGCTTGTAGTGAGAAATTCTGACTGACTGCCATTGGAATCATCTCGGTGGCTGAAAAACATAGCTTCTGGTTGATAGACAGAAGGCGAATGCATTAGATATTCTCTCAATATAGACAGTACAAGGCAGTGCTTCAGATAATCTCATGCTGAATGTTGTCTTTTCTTTATTTGTTGTCTGTTCTGGGTTGAACACAGTACATCGTTTCATGATTTGAAAGTTCTACGCTACAGACGTTTAACTGATCAAGATAGTTCCGATTCCTGTGTAAGATGACTGTTACTTACGATCCCTTGGCTTTGGAATTGGTGAATAGCTTTCATGCTATTCTAGTGCAAAAGATTATTTTATACAAATGTGTTTTTACTCTGCAGAAACCATTTGTAGTAGGTTTTCCTTTGGCATTCGTTTTTTTACTTAACAATAGTCACGGTCGAACAATTGTTTCCACTTCTGATACTTTAGATATGTGATGCGTTTCGTAGAGATAACATTTTAAGCAATAAGTGTTTCAACGGGACTGAACGTGGAAAAGGACCAGTGGTGTTAGCTCTGTCACTGATCTTTACATGCAGTACAATTATTTTTGCAAAGCTCGAACTAAGAAGACAGTTTCGTAAAAAGTTAATTTTTTTGATAAAATTATTTTTTCTACTGTGAAGCAAATTTTTGTTACTAAATGCATGAATTCGATTTTGCTTATTCAACAAATTCAAACCATTTACAATTTTAAACAGACAGCAACTCGCGACTTGCCCGACTGAGAAATGGGAAAGCATCTTATGGAGGAGGATGTGCGTTCCGGGAAAAGAAATTATTACTTATGTTATCATTCCACTAGCGGTTTTTGGCATTTTCATGAATTTGACGATCTTTATTGTTATTTCCACGTCCAAAAACTTGAAGTAAGATCTTGAGTTTTAATTTACCTATTCAGCACCTGTAATGATTTGCTGGTAAAAAGTAAATGATTATGGTTGACAAATCGTGTGTTATGTACTATCAGTTCATAACGTCTTCTTCAACATTAACAGTTATTTAAATGTTTTCGTGTTGTTTTCTTTCAGTTAATGTAAACATCTTTTTTCAGATCTCCTGTTCACCGCATTCTAATGAGCTTATGCCTATCTGATGTAATTTCCGCTATTCTCAGTCTTTCATTGACGTATGGAATAATTGATGGTCATATAATTGGAAATTACAAAGGTGTCCTAATTTACTACGTAAGAAAGAGTGCCTGCAAACTGCATTTGAATTTAATGTGTACGCGATTACATTCTTATATCTTATTGTCCACACCATGTTGACGAAGGCATTTGTTTATAACACTGCTATTGGGATCATGTGCTTAACACAAAATTTATCCATTTCGTCATAAACTAGCAGTTACGGTAGTGAAGGTTTTAACATGCACTTTGAGACAGGACTATTGTATGCAGACCAATATTGCATGTGCTTTGGCTGTCGACACCACCTCATGCGCTTGTTATAATTCGAGGCCAGCTCATAGGCTTTTGGCAGATCGAAACAGTCTCATTCATATGTTGTTACTTGCAACAAACAAACTAATTTTCGGCATCATGAAATTATAACTCCGACATTTTCAAATATGTCAAGTTTGCATGAGCTCTTTATTGTGAAAATCGCTTGGGGAAATGCGATTAAAATCATGTTTTTCTGGATAGCTCTGAGATCGAATGTAGATTTATCGTCGTTTTTCGTCACTGCAAAATTTAAGATGCAAAGGCTATTTGGCGTACCACCTCGGCAATGTCATGAAAGTGCTCACAGTTGCAATTTGCATCAGTTTGAAAAACAAGTTTTGGAAGAAGTAGCAAAACAATGAGTATGTTTAAGGAAAAAAGTTATATGAGAAAAGATATGTAATTGAAAGCTCACAAATATAACTAAGCAAAAATTTATTTATTTTTTCTCAAGATATTCTCTCTCGCTTTCTGTGCCCGTTTCTGAGTGATGCTCTAACTTTTTGTCAGGCATCCCCTGCTCTTCCTTTGTTTTGGAATCCCTGTTTGCAACCACTTTCTTCCAGTTTGCTTAACCAGCAGTGCTTTCCTTCAGTTTCCACGCGTTCATGCACTGAATATAAGAATCGACGAACGCATGTAGGAAAAATTTTTTAAAAATTGCTGCTAAAAAATGACCAATTAAACGTGTGACAATTTTCTTGCAAAACATTTTATCAGAAGCAGAAGTTACTCTGACTGTGAAAAAGAGGAATGTAATGATTTTTTGTGTAAACACATTTTAAGGAGTTCCAGAAAATATCAGGATATATTTCATCAGCAATTTGTTTCTGTGTATGATCAATTTGTTAATGTTCTTGATAAAGCCTACTTCATTTCACAAAATACAATATCGTTTTTAGATGTTGTGGTCAGCTTGTTCTATTTAACGTCTCTTTAAATTTGGCTAGCAGAACAAGATATTAAAGTATTAATTGCAATAGTTGCAAACAACTTATATGATTAGAATGCTAGACACCAATTGTCAAACGTAGGCCAGAGATAATAACGGAGCCGGAGTGCAGGAGTGGACTCCTGCTGGGGTTTGGATTTTAGGGTGGAGCAGGAACCGGAGCCGGAGTCCGTATTTTAGGTTCGGGCCAGAGCAGGAGCAGGAGTTAACATTAAGGACTGTGCAGGAGACAGTCAAACTTTTTCAGGGACCGATTAAAATTTATGTAATGATGTTTGTTGTTGTCAAACGGAATGGAATTAAATGAGAGATGTTTTCTGACCAGGGTAGTCATATATCACAAAAGTGTGACACTGGGTGGGAGTACCAAGAATTTGACCACTAACGTTGGTTTCACAAGTTAGTGCCTATGCAAAATACAGTGTACGTCACAATGCAGTTCGGGAATTTAGGAATCCACGCCGTAACCATGAGATTGACGGGCTAATGAAGTGGGCAAAAGCACAAAACACATGACAAAAACAACGACGAACAAAGCAGACCATAAAGAAGTAACAGTGTGCCGAAGTGACATATAGAAATAGGATCCGACCTGTTAGAAGTAATGTACAGAAGTACAGTCGAAAATAACTGCAATGTGCAGATTTCTAGTCACCTCTTGCATAAGCCAACCTTAGGCTTACCATACGTTTCGTTTTATCCAGGACAANGCTTTGTCCCAGCGTCCCAGTTAGGCATTCAGTNAGCNAGCATAGCNTTACACGAACATTAGCATACTGTAATTGTCTGCTTACCCAACTTGCGGAAGAGTGANATGTGATCTTCCTTTTTCTTGTTTCATTGCGTTAGATGTAAAGATAATTGTTTCAAAGGTAATTGGATCGTCGTTCTGACGTGTCCCGGTTTCCAATCACAAAAATATGGTGTGCCAAGCCAACTTCTGCTCACATTTTTGAGCCATCCTGAACAAAGTTGGATGTTTGTCCTGATAGTTGCAGCTTTGAAGAAACCTATATTGTTTTGCAGCTCTGTTCCCTACGTTAAATTTGAAAGGGATTGTAATTACGCATAATGTTGATCTTGTTAATTTTTGTAAGATTTGCTTACATATTCATGGCTTAGTTTTTCACAGTCATAGTTCAGAGTTTTGTCTGAGCACTTGGTTAAAGTACGATTAAATATTTGTAAACGGGCGATCAGCTCCTGACTTTGGAGATTTGAAATGAGTCTGTTGTAAAAAATGCAAGTTAACGCTCAATTCAAATAATTGTCAGATATCTGGTTTGATGCTTAAACTACTTAACTAGGTAGTGTTTTACAAGTTAACATTTTATAACTTAAAGTACAGTAGAACGTATAGTTTCAAAGATGTATATTTGATAAGCAGTGTCTATTTCGCCTCATGACGCGAAAACTGTTGTGAAATAATTTTGTCAGTAGCTGTACGCAATTGTTTGAAGTAATCACATGAAAAGTTCAAAAAACATGGCATGTTTGGAATGCATGACCTGCATAGCTGAACGTAACATCTATTTTAAGTGCAGGCAAGCTTTTAATGGCTTTTTGTCTACGTATTGTAATTGTCATGTGACAACTTCAACCATTTGTGTTCGATCAAAGGCAAAATAGCCACGGCATATATTTTTCTTCATGAGGCAAATGTAGATCTAATGTTTTTGTTATGAGTTACTTGGAAGTTTTTGGACCGTTAACAGGAGTTGGAGTTGATGTTTCAAAATTTTTCGGAGTCGGAGCGGGAGGAGTGAACCCTTTAACGTCATATGTGCCGAATTCCTCCCATCCGACGTTTTGTTCTTTTATTCTGCACACGGTTGTTTTTATCGCTCAACGACCGGTGTCCCGAATTCGGCCTGAGTCGCACTTTCTTTTCAAGCGCTTTATCGCCATTTAGTGATTACAGGTTTGACATCCGCCATCTTCAATTCTGTCGACTGTTGGTTCTCAGCAGGAGAGGTTGAGTAGAGATTTTGATGAATATTTTTGGGAAACGTTTTCAGTTATGGAAGACAGAAAAAATCAGGAATATAGATTCATTCCTGTAGAATAGGAATATGGCGTTTTTTGTTTAGTATCGTTGCTTTGTGAGTTTTTAGACAGGTTTTTGTGACTAGGACGAGTTCGGCAGAGTGGTCATTTAGTCATAAAATTGTGGATAAACAATACTATTCTGCAAGTCTGGGTATTGCAGTTTTTTCTTTTTTGCAGTTATTTTTGCAGTTATTGCTGTTTGGTTATGTCAAGATGTTTGTGGAAAAAATACATAACTTCTTAGTAAATGAAACCAAGATCGTTTCATGGCAAGAAAGTGACTGGAAAGTAAGGTTTCTAGAATGCGAAAGTGATATTAGTAAGTAGCGCGACAATAACGGGGATCCATACTATATTGTTCCTACAAGAAACGACTTTACAGCTAATCATCTGATTCCAAGAAGACACTTGTGATATGGCATTGCGCAGTTAGAATGTTTGCAACAGTGATTCAAAAAGAAACAATGAAGAGTCCCAAGCTTTCCACTTTGGAAGAGTCAGAAATTGAGGCATATCGTATTTCAGAATTGGGCTAAGATGAATGCAATATTGCCATAGTTCATATTCTCGTCTGGTTGGTTTGGTTGTCATGATTATGTAACTTTTGTATAGATAGGATTATGATTATTTTGGTGTTCTGAATACAAAGCAAAAGAATATTCCAGACTTCAAATCCAGCGTAACTGAAGCTTTTATCAAAAATGTCGAAGACATAATTTCCAAACAAAAGCAAAACCATCTTCGCAATTGAAATCGGGGTATCTACAACAAGAAGCCGCAAATTCTGGGGAATCTACTCTGCAGAAACATGCAGGTCACAAAATTACATGTGAAGAGATAAGGTTGGTTGGAGGTGGGAGCAATGTGACAATGATGCAAGAACCTAACATAAGTGATGTAGTCGAGACCTAAGCGTCGGGACCGAGACCTGGTCAAACCTTCGAGACTGACACCTCATCGAAAAATCCGAGACTCAAGAATTGAAAATTCGTCGAGTATGCTGACATTTTTCTAAAGATTTTCAAAAAATATTATCGCGACTACGAAGTAGCAATTTTTTCGAATTTCTGGCATTTTTCCTGCCTGCTTTGGTTGTTTCTTATTTGCAAATACAGCAGACCAAAAACACGTTGATTAACAAAAGTTTTACTAAGCAATATTTTTGCAGTACTCAAAGCCTCAAGCGAATGTACTTGTGATCGAGACCAAGACAAGACCTCAAACCTTCGAGACTGAGACTGGAAAAATGGGAAGTCTCGTCGAGACCAAGACCAAATCTCGAGACTCCATCACTGCCTAACATGCAGTGCGAAAAATAATATTCTCTGTAGCAAATGCAATATACATCTATGTCAGAACCAGTGGTGGAGTCTTGAGACCCATTTTTGCGAGTTTCGGTCTCAAAGGTGTCAGGTCTCGTCTCAGTCTCGATGGGCAACTGGTCTTGAGACTTTGAATATTGCAAGGGAATAGTTTAGTAAAATTACTAAAATTCAGGGATTTTTCTTTTGTTGTATTTGCAGGTAAGCAACAACCAAAACATGTTGGAAAATGCCAAAAATTAAAAAAAAGTCAACTCAGAAGTGATGACGACATTCGAAACAAAATTTTGGCACAATGCTCAAATTTTGACGTCTCGGGTCTCGGTCTCCAATTTCAAGTCTCGAGTCTCGGAGTTTTTGGTGAAGTCGCGATATCGAAGTTTTAACCAGGTCTCGGTCTCGGAGGTTACGCTCTCGACTGCATCATTGGTCTACACAAGCACAAAAATTGTTTCAAGCTCTCTTACCAGTAATGTACTTCAACTGCGATTCTAGTACATTTTCAAATGCTTTCAAAACTTGCACAAAAGTTGATCTGGTATATGCAGTCCTTCTTTTGATAAAGTGCGAACCATTCATTGGATAAAGATTCTTATCATTTTTAGAATGCTTTGTTAGAGACAAAGAAAAACATTACTTTTTCAACAAAAAAAAACAACTACTTTGAAAATACTCAGGCGTAAAATGGCTTCGAGGTTTCAAAAAGTAGTGTAAATAATTACAAAAGTCTTGACGTTCGTCATTGCATTGCTGTCATTTACAGAAATGCTACGTTTATAGGATAAAAGGCAATCGTTTTAATGCAAATTGATAGCAATTCATAAAAACCTGATTTTGTATAGGCTCAGCTCTTCAAAGTTGTTTCTTTTCAGCAGTGCTGCTTCATGTAACCTATTTGTTTCAGTTTTGCTTTTCTGTTATGAAACAACAGGATTCAGACAACACTCAAGTAAACGACAACATAAAGCTTTAACGTTTTTATTAGAACTACTAACTGAGTAAACATAACCTGATTTCAGGTCAGCTTCTTTACCTCGACATTTGGCTCTTCAGTGATCACGGGATTACATGTTTGTTGGTTTGCAACACTTCGATTCTTTTCGGTCAAATTTCCATCACTTTACTCAAAAATACAGACATCTCACGTAAAAGTAAGATTTAGTTATTTTACGGTTCAAATTCCACCTACAGTTTAAACGATAAAATTTGTGGTTCTTGAACATGCAAAACTTTTATATACAAAGAGGTTAATAATCTGCGATTAATACAAACAACTTTGTGGTGTCTTGCTATAGGAAAAAAAATGATAAGGCTTTCATTACTGTTAGACACGGGTTCATAGATTGTTTCTAGAAGTTGTTTTGTTTTGCACTGTTTTGAATTTTCAATATGTTTTGCTTTTATGTTATCAATTGACCATATGTACAAAACAGCACAAACCTGGACTGTTTAAGTAATTACATAAAATTAATGAACATCACTTTTAGTAGTCAATGTACTATTTATTTGACATTTTTCAACAAAATCAAAATCCTGAAAAGAGCCTTTCATTTTGGTGAAATAATGTAAATCGATAGATTTGGTTGGGTTTCAAACCATCGTTTATTTTAAGGAAAAAATTTGGAAAATGAGCGCTTAATCCAATCGACATAACTCATCGCGTTTCTCATTGGAGGTACGATAAGCAAGTGGTGAGAGAGAGAAAGAGAAAGTGATCAAAAGTGGTTGCGTTTAAAATAGTCTTGTTAATTTTTTTATAGGCTGTCTCCGCAGCAGTTTGGATTTTGACTTTGATTACCATCATTACTTGGCTGTTGATGTTTTTCACCGGAATAATGGCTGAGTATGCATAAAATTAAGTTGTGGAATTAGAAATAAAGATT
>JGI24022J15233_10006971_pt1 | contig 12371 bp, 6 predicted proteins | sample Ectturendosymbi2_FD_15233 | JGI IMG/M metagenome (IMG submission 15233)
AAATATTGGCGCGTGGGATCGGATGATGACGTCATATAATTAACCAAAAAACATGCCCCTGTCATGATCCCATTGGCCCAAAACCCCCAACCAAATTTTAAAAACTTTTTTTTATTCTGAACTACACAACGCCACTAGTCATTACGGGGTTTGAACAGCTCTCTAGCTCAATCTGCTGCCGAGTTATGGCTGGCCGAAGTTTGCCCTGAAAGGACAATTGCCCTTTCTGAAAAGTTTTGAATTAGGCCAAAAACTGGGTTTTTGACTTATAATTTTGGCTACAGATATGCTAGCAAGTCAATCCAGGGCTCTATAGACGTGGATTTTGACCTAGTTTTCAACAAAACTTTGAGCCAAAAGAGTGGGTCAATGGGTTGGGGCCCAGGGCCGGCCAAAGGTGGCTAAAATTTCCAAAACATGCCTTCTTTGTGACGTCACCTCCAAAAAAAACCCACCGAAAGCAAAAAACGTTTTTTTTCGATTTTGACTACAAGACTTACTGAATCCGTGGATGGTTTGGATAGCTCTCTAGCTCAATCGCTTGGTGAGTTATAGGATTGCAAAGCTCTGCAAGATTTGGGACTTTCGCAGGACTGAAAGGGTTAAGGTGTTCTAAGGACCCGAATCGGGTCCCTAGAATCAGAGAATTATCATCAAGTCCCTAGAATCAGAGAAATGGGGTCCCTACAGGTCCATACGGGGTACCTAACATTTTCCTTAAAAAAAACTGTTTATACATCAGCCATATGGATCAACCCATATACCAACTCAGAATTTATTTATTATCAAACTGCAACAAGTGAGAATATAAATCAATGCAGCAAAACAAATATGAGTTTAAATTTTTCAACCTCATTGTAATCGCAGACCTTATGTAGGTTTAGATAAAGGAACCATGGCAGTATTGGAAAAATCTTACTTGTTTTCAAATGCAATATGATTTTGCTCATTAATTGGTGATTTTCATGTGGACTTACTAATTTGAGGTCTGTTATTGTTGTTTCATTATTTACACCCCGTTATACTGCAGTGTAACACGTTCATGTTGGGGTGACAAATTTTAGTTACTACAAATGTCTGTTACCATTTTAAGCGGAAGCTGCATTACCCTTCATGGCATTTATTGTAGCAGTACAGATTTTCAAAATGGAGTTGTATTTTCATAGTCACCACGGAACATTTAATTTAATGAAAAAATGTAAAGGTATTGCAAGTATATCCTGACAGGTTTATATGCCACAGGCATTTCTAGGTTAATAATTATAGTCATCTACCAAGTTTCTCATTTCTAAAGAGTGATTAGCTTATTTATTAATTTGGGGGCTTCAGGTGGTGTATTACTTAAAAAGCTAGTTGCTGAGCCTACTGAAAGAATTATGAATCATCAGTTATCTGGAACAATTTCTGGTATTGATCCTGCTGGAAACCAAATGGCAACTTCATCAAGAATTCCATCTGTTGCCCAACATAATCAGTCCAATTTGCTGCAGCAACAAACTGAAAACAGACAACAGGTATAGCTTAGGCTTATGGTAATATCTGCATGCCACAATTATTGGTGTATATAGTAAATTGCTTAAATTTTCTGAAGAAGGTACAGCTGTCAAAGTTTTAAGTGGTTACACATTGTGTGATTGTCAGCTTTTTGGCACCATGACATTTATTCACTCAACTTTATGCAATTTAGGATAGATTAAAAGGCCTGTCTAATTCTCAGTAAGACATGAAGAAATGCTGAGGGCTGCACAGTGCACATATTGCAGGTGAATTTTTGCAATGGTGGGCACAGTCTGGCCTGTCAGCTGCTTGTGTCATTGGTCCTGCATATGGTGGCCCATGGCCTCAAGAATTTTAACAGACTTTAAAAACAAATTTTGACCTTCATCTGATGGGCTACAATTAGCATTGTTACCAATAAAATATAGCTGGTGAAGATACGTTTTTTATCATACCTTTAGCTGAAGTGTCGCCTGCATCCCAATGGCACAGGTCTGAAAATGTGATCTGTGGAAATGTTGCCCATTGCTGAACTATTGCTCAATTGTTTGTTAAAGTTTGCAGGAATTATGTGACTTGGAAGACTTGACCTATTTGTTTGAACTCTCCACTGCAGTTGCAATGCTATTGAATATACTATAAAAATGTTTTTTTGTGATTCTTTAGTTTCATTTTGTAAAGGTACATTTTCATTTATATTTCATGACATTTGGTGACATGAAAGTGACTTATTTTTTGAAACAGTGGCATACTATGACAAATGCACATGGGATGAAAACCGTTGGCTTTTTGTGTATTTATGGTATTGAGTTCAAGTCTGTTAACACTTTGGCGTCTGGCTGAAATCGGGAATTCTCGCACCAAAACAACTGGATTGAACGTGGCTTTGCATGGGATTTCTCCAGTCCTGTAAGCGCTACAGACCCAGTCAAAGGCTCATAAAACGTGGCAAGTCTTCTAGTCTGCACTCGAAAAAAACTTTTCGTTGGGGAGTGCGGATTTTTTGTGAGTGACATCATAAGTGGAGGACTTTTAGGCCACCTTGGCCCACTTTACCTGGCCCCGGGTGCCAACCATTAGATGATAGTATTTTGCTGAAGTTTTTATTGGAAACTAGGCTACAATTCAAGTCTTTTGATACTTTGGATGACTTGCTGGGGTTTCAGGTTCAAAAGTTACGATCTAAAGTAATAAAAACATTTGACTCATTAGCTAATTAGATAATTAATTTATTTTAGATCATAACTTTTGAACCAGAAACGCTAGAAAATCGATCAAAATCTCAAAAGACTCGGACTCAAGCCTAGTTTCCAATAAAAACTTCTGCAAAATACTTTGGCCTGGCAGTTGGGCCCTAGGCCAGGTAACATGAGCCAAAATGGCCCAGAAACTACTTCACTTATGACATCACTCACAAAAAATCTGTAACCCCAACCAAAAAATTTTTTTTCGAGTGCAGACTAGAAGACTGGCCAATCCGTTTTAGTGCTTGAACAGCTCTCTAGCGCAATCGACAGAGGAGCTATGGTGTTGGTAAGGCAACCGACAACTGCTGGTTTTAGGCCGAAATCTAGGTACGATATATTTGTATACCGGCTCTTAAAGTGTTAACCAACAATTGCCTTATACATCATTATTAGCATTTGAGTATTACCAAGCAGATTGTACGTGAGACAAATATTGTAAGGTTTTGAGCTTCCTGCTCCTCCATGTATAAGTTTCCATTGTTGACCTAAAAACCACTGGACTTCATGTTCGCAAGTGTTTGTTGCTCAAACAGTAAAAACAATCTCTGGAGCTGAAATGGAAAGATCATTTATACAAACTCCTAACTTCAAGATTTCTTTCATTGTGTAGTTTCTCTTTCATAAATTAGCCAGGTGTTAAGCTGTCACATTTACTTATCCTGTTGGCCTACTTATGAAATTTAAGGTTATTTTTGAATTGTGTGCAAAAACTGTGTGCTGATAAAACAATAATAATGGCTACTGTGAAAAATTGATAGACAATATGTATTTAAATCTTCTGTAGGGTTATATAACTGACTACAAGGGTTTGTTAGCTCATGAATATCCTTTGCAAAGTTTGATGCATTAAGCATTACTTTTACAGATGACTTCCGGATCCTTGCATCTTCCAAACCCCAGTGGCTATGCTCAGCAAAGGTTGTTGTCTCAACCTGTTCCACATCCTGTCAACATGGCGTACAAGCAATCATCATATACATCACAAATACCTCAAACCCCCATAATTAAGCCGCCAAGTAAATGATTTACTGTTTTTGCATACTGCAATATTGCATCTGTAGTGAACTAAATGAATACTGGAAGAAAATGTTTACTATATTAATCATAGAAATTTGATTAAAAAGGACATGACACTGAAAACAGTGAGGCACAAACAGTTTTAGGTCATATCCCAGTTTAGGGAAATATGGCATGGCCTTTCATTTGCCCATGACTTCATTTACAAAGAAATTCTGTTAATATTCAGGCAATACAGATCTACTCACAGGTAAAAGCCCTATTTACAACCAGTTCCAGAAATCAAGGGAAATCACTTTTCAGCAAGAAAACACTTCCAAGCTTTCAAATACACTGCTTGTGAAGTGCATGCACCTTAATGTGATATAAAGCTGTTTTTTTTCGCTGGGACATTTCAGTCATTTATTTGCTAAGACATTTTGGTCACTGAGACATTTCGGTCATTTGTCTCGCAGTTGTATCGAAACTCACCGTAACAATGTTCATTATCCTGTATTTTCAGACATTCTGACTGAAATGACTTGATTTTTTTCAGTCATTTCAAAAAAATTTTGGTCTATGGTCAAAAAAACCCTGATGTGAAGTAGTCCTTTCCAACCGGGATGCTGCTTTAGCCTTGATTGCTGTGAGATCATGGTAATATGTTTTTTTTTGCCGATAAATTTTGGTCATTGAAACATTTCAGTCATTTATCTTATAGTAGAGTTGAAACTTGCTGTAACAGTAATCATCAGTCCAGGGGTCGGCAGCCCGCAGGCCGGATCCAGCCTGCAGCAGGGTTGCGGAGTCAGAGGTAAAATGTCTGACTCCAACTCCAACCTTGCCAATATTTCTGACTCCTTAATGTAAAGTGAATGAAGTTTGGCTGTCAACAATTTTTATAGCAACTATCACTCAATGGAAATGTGGTTCACAGCAAGAATTCTCTGTTTGAAGAAAATTTCAAAAGAAATTGTACCATTTCAACAGGAATACCCAACTTAGGAGTTTGATGCAAAAAAATGATCCAATTGGACTACTGGAGTCGGAGTCAAACAAAAAATCCAACTCTGACTCCACCCAAAAATCCCTGGCACTGACTACGCAACCCCGGCCCGCAGTCCCTGTACCAAATCGTGGTAACTGTATGGCCCGCCTAGTGGTATTATATTTTATGAATTTGCCCTCCTTGCAACTTCTTAAATTGAATACTTACGAGGAAGTACTTATAAAAAAACGCACTGCACTAGAGTTGATCTGATTAAAATTCCATAAATTCCCAAGATTTAACAACAGCAAAGGGAACAGACTTGTTTGTGGAACATTAGTATGCCCTGCCATACCTTGCAGAGTTTGTTTTTGGCCCGCGACTCGGGAAAGGTTGCCGACCCCTGCATTCGTCTATATTTTCGGACATTGTGACTGAAATGACTTAATTTTTTTGGTCATTTGAAAAGAAATTCGGTGTATGACCAAAAAAAAGCAGATGGTAATTTAACAATTTTTTTCTTTTTCTGAAAACACAAGGACTAATAAGTTCACTGCCAGCTCCCAATTCACTTGGCATAGTTGTTAACAGACATTTTGTAGCATAAAAAGGGTACCATGAACTGAAAATAATTGGATACACAATGTAGACGATTTATAAGCCTTTTTACTGTTTTGGCTGCTTGGTTGATGCGACGTTGCATGCACGATGCACCACAAACAGGAGGTGCTCTAAGAATAGCACCTACATGTATTGTATGTGGTGTGAACAAGTGATAATGGAGTTGTCCTGTAAAGTAATCTCTATTGTTGCTTGTGCTGCAACAATGTGAAGCTTTGTGTGCATGCCACATAGGCCCTCTGATTGCAGCAATACTAACCTGTTACAAGCACTCATTGCCATCGCACCAACGTTCATCTTCAAAGCTAAGGAAATAGCTCATTGTTTCAGCTACGGCTGTGCAGCTGTTCCACGGCACTGCTTTCCTCTGCTCAATTTAAAGTAAAGCACCTGGCCACCTTCTGATGATATAGTTTTACCACATTTGTATGACTTAGCACTATGATTTTTTGATCTTATGAGCCATGATCACAGTGCACATCGCCTTTCAGCAAGCTGAAATTGGCCACTTTATTTACTGAACATGGATGTGTTTGTGGGCAAGCTGACCAAATGTAAATTTTATCAATAAAAAATTAAGTGCGTACTTAAAATGCCTTTGAATAAGCTTCATAGTCAATTATGTGTGTGTTCAAAGGCTGCCTTGTTGCATTCATCCTTTATCAGTGTATCGCAAGTAATCAGAGTATGTTTAAGTCATTTGGAATGTAAAACATGGGCCATTAAAGTTACCAAGAAACTATCACGTTTTTTTACCCATCAAAAACCGTTTGGTTTCTACCCTGAAAATGAAGAGTTTAATTCCGGACTTTTGGAAAGCATGCCTGGGCCCTGTAGTGACACAGCTGTTTGCATTGCAACCTGATTTGTGGTTAAGGTGCAACTTTTGTCATAATTTGCCTTAAGAACCTTAAAACATAATTGAAGTTCTTTGGATACACACGATACTATTTTCAGTCGATGGAAAACTTAAGGTTAGCGGTTATTCGGTTTAAACACCTGTGTGCTGTTTTCCAGGTGAGGAGCATGACAGACAGAATTTCAACAGATCTGTTGGCAGCACAGCTCAGGTATGATTCAGCAGATGGTGCCTTGGCATGGGCACATAATACCGTGAAAGTTTCCGTTGGGATTTTGTTTGATCGCTGCTATTTTTGTTGTGTCAAAGTTGCTGCATACCATTTCGAGATTGTATGAAGTATTCACTGATTCTATACCAATAGGTAATGTTTTGGCTGGTCCATTTGTGTCTTGGCTAATTAAGGATTTAGTTTTGCGTCTGTTGGTCAAATAAATCAAAGCTAACATATTTTTTCCAAGTGCGTGTGTTTCGAGTTATGTTCTGGGGAAAGATTTCCACCCATTTCGCTTTCTGTACCATGAAAAATCTTTAAAATCTCCAGATTTTTCAGTCTTTGAAGGGATAGAATGATCAATTAATTTTCTGACTTTGCAGGGCCCGCCATCAGCTTCTGCGCTTACGCCATACCATTCTGCTATGACTCCGATGACACCTCGTACGCCTGCTGACTTTGGTGTTGAACCACCAAGACTTCAGTAAGCTTTTTGTACTTATTGGGTAAAGTAAGTTTTCGCGTTCTTTTCCACAACAGTGAGTTGTGGTTAGTCAAAGAAATTTCAACGACAACCACGAGGTGATAGGCAAACATTTTTGAAGTTGACGAGGTGACAGGTAAACATTTTTTGGACGTCGTCGGCTTTGTGCGTGCGGCATGATAGTGGTTTATCTTTGCTAAAATTTGTGAAGGGGACTGTTGTGCTAATTTAGTATATTTTGCATGTTCGAAACTTTTTGTGTTGCGTGCTGTCATGGCATTTAGAATAGCTTGCTGCTAACCCCCTACGAGGGATGATAAGGACTTTCAGCGTGAAAAGTTTCATTCTCAGCACTTTTTTCGGTCACCTTAAAGACGACATTTTCATTTGAAGTTACGGTTTGCAGCGCTTGCTAAACGCTTCTGAGCGTGAAAAAAGGCATTTGATGAAACTGAAGGACAGAACGCATGCTGCACTTTTTCTCCAAACTAATCGAAGAAAACACATTTGCATTCGTAAACGATTTTGTTCAAAGACAAATCGAGTCTGGTGCAGTTTGAACTAGAGTTTGTATTAGACCATATTTTGGCTGTGACGCACCCAAGAGAAACTTGAAAACTTAAATATTTGATTTAAAAATTTGAACTAGTGTGCGTTGTTATAAATGCTAGTTGTGGTGCTTCACTTTGCTATACGACGTACAGGCTTTTTTCCCGTCTGGTGAGCACAGAGCACTCAATGATGGTCTCTCTTGAATTCGCGTGTCTTGCATATTCGACTTTGTGAAACTATTCGTACATAAAGCAACAATAGCCTATGTTTTGAAGTGCTGCTAGTCACTGAGTGCTACATCAATGCGTGGAAGATTTTTTCTGCCCGTCATCAACAGCATCATTATACTTAGGGCTTCGGATTGTTATATCCTGACTTAAATCCAAGTCAGAAAAGAACATAACATATTTTCAGAAATGGTTGGAAGTGTTTTATTGTAATACATTATTTTAATACACACCACGGCCCCCCGTCACACGCTGTTAATTCATGTGTACTCAAATGGCCGTTTTTTACTTTTTAATGTAAACAAACGTGAACGCATCAGAACTAGACTTGTACCTGGATTACGTCTTTCTTTCTCAACTCTGTTTTAGAGTTGAACCTTGGCGATGATATGTTGAAAGGTGAGTACATTTGAAGCATTGCTATGAAACGGTTTTGACAACAAAAGCCAACAGGTTATAATAAGAGCAAAATTTATTGGCATGGCCGTTTACTTAAGAGCAAAATTATTGGCATGGCGTTTACTTAAGAAGAGCAAAATCATTGGCATGGCCATTTACTTCTTCGATGTTTTTTGATCCATGTTTGTTTTGCAGGAACATTGTATCAACAGTGAATTTAGATTCGAAGCTTGATTTGAAAAGAATCGCTCTACACGCACGCAATGCTGAATATAACCCTAAGGTGAGCTGCGGTGCACATGCATCTGATCAAACTAAATTAAAAGCCATACAGTAGAAGAAAAATTTACTTATAAAAAATGAGTTTTTCATGACTTATTTTTGAAGTCATTTGAAAAGCAGTTGCTTTCAATGCGCTGCGCTCATATAAACAAAGTGGTCTTAAAAAAGTTATCATGTGTATTTAACGTGACACCACCGCATAGTTAGATTGCAGGACTGCTGGTCCTATTGCACAATGCAATCATGAACTAGTCCGGATCGCGCTCGTAGGTAAGCTGCTCTGACAATTCCAGAGATTTGCTGCTGTGATCATGCGCATCCGCGTGCCACGCACCACGGCGCTCATCTTCAGTTCCGGCAAGATGGTCTGCACCGGTGCCAAGAGTGTGGAAGAGTCGAGACTTGCTGCTAGAAAATACGCCAGAGTCGTACAGAAACTCGGCTTTCCCGCAAAGTTTTTGGATTTCAAGATTCAGAATATGGTTGGAAGTGTTGATGTAAAATTCCCCATCAGACTGGAAGGACTCGTTTTAACCCACAGTCAGTTCTCGAGGTGAGTTTGTTGTTCAAATCGTATGGCCTGCAACACAATGAGTATGAAAGCATAGTTTTTTGCGAAATCGATGTCTACTGAGCATTTCTCCTGATAGTCATGACTATAAGCTGGGCATAACCTTTTGCGTTTGCAAACCAAGTTTTTCCTACATTTTGCTATTTGGTGAAGCGAATGGTAGCGGAATCGCTCTATAGTGTTGTATATTCATGTCAACACATGTGGCCCAGTCAGTTCTCTTGGGCAAGCTTTCAAATTAATCTGAGAAAGCCTGAGCATAAGATCAGAGCTACTCAAAACGTGCATACCTCGTAGCAATTTTACCTTTGGGGTTTGAACTTATCTTTGGGGGAGGTTAATCCCCATACAGCGATTGACCTGTTCACAGCGTCACTGTCATAAAGCCAACTTACTCGCATTAACTGTTGTAGACGAAATAGCAAGAGCTACTAAAGGTTGTTCTTCATTTTTTGTCAGTTGCATTCTTGTATATTTTGTTTCGTGTTGTTGAAAGTTGTAACGCAGCCACCACCCATTTAGTCTTTACACTTTCGTAATTTCCTTTCGGTAGACCGCAGAGACTGACTACTCGTCTGGATATGCCTCGCGATTTTCAGTAATCTCTGATGGTTCTGCTGGGTCCACAGCAAGAGAGGCCCAAGCCAGATCGGTAATGGAATCACGTCACCTTGGCCTTTAGGGTATTCTGATGACGTGGCCAACAATCTCAGCTGCGATCTCTATATTTGGAGAAGTGCATCGACATTCACGATTTACGAATTCACTGCGCGGATTGATGTACCCAGTACCCACCAATCACCTCTGAATAATTTTGAGCGTGCCGTGTAACTTCAATATGACAGTTTTAAAGGGAGATTATTGGTCAAGAAGCCGATGGTGTCGCTAGGGTAAAGAATGAGACTTACTCTGGGCGCAACGTTTGGGGGCCGTCAAAAAAAACAGTTTTAGTAGAAACAAACAACAATTGATTTCACAGCCTCCACCGCTCGGCATTTTTGGGTTGGGACGTCAAAACTGGATTCAACCACGAGTGCGGCAGACGTTCAAGGCGCTGCTTCTAATAACTCTCGGTGCAGAACATTTTGGCACTTGACAGCGAGAAAACGGAACTTTTGCATGTTTATTTGTAACAATAATATTCATGTTTTATTGTAGTACAAATTTGATATATCACTAAATTGTAAGCACAATTGGTGATGGACTGTTTATGAATTTACTTACTCGCAGCTACGAACCCGAGCTTTTTCCCGGATTGATATACAGAATGGTTAAGCCTAGAATCGTGCTACTCATCTTTGTATCAGGAAAAGTAGTTCTGACTGGTGAGTTGTTTCGTTGCAGTTTTCGATCTGTTGTGAACTTATGATCTTAGACGGAAGGTATCCTTGCACTGAATTTCTAGCTTATGTTTACGACTGCAGTACAGGAACGTAACCAGGGGGGTGGGCAATGGGAACAATTCCCCCCCCCCAATCCGTAAGTTGAACCAAATTTTTCAAGCTAATCAAGCTTTGGATGTGTAAGTCAAATGAATACTTCAGTGCAAATCAACGCAACTGCTTAAGGAACCTATCCCACTTCAGCTTTTAGTGGAAACCTTATCGAAGCAGTATGGTTTACCAGTTATCCATGACTAATGAAACGTTGTGTATAGCGTAAATACTAGAGAATTCGTATCATGGCTGAACTTTACCTGAGGTCTAAGCTCCGTGTGGAAGTTGGTTATAATGAAATACAGACTTGCATCTTAGCGCTTGTAGTCACTAACCGCAAGTACAAACAGGAGTAAAGCCTGGTTCACACGTGATGCGGCAGAAGCGGCGCGGCACTTGCGACAATTGCGTCTCGATCGTTTGAGTATTCACAAGTCAGGCGGTTGCAAAGGCACGAATCACTGGTCGCGACGACAAAACTGTGCTCAGCAGAGCGTTTGAAATCCCCGCTAAACAGCGAAATAGGCTTCTCCATCTACATGTGTCATCTGCAATTTTTTATATATTTTTTGTTAAACACGATGACGAACACAGTTACACCGCAGTTATAAACAAACGAATTCAGCTGTTGCAGCAAATGCAAAGGTATAGGGACAGTTTGAATGCACACAATACTTCCAAGTTTGGTTTCCATTAAATACTACTGCTTAATCTAGTAGCATATTTTGCAAAGCACATACAAAGAATCAGAGGGTCGAACTCAGTGAAATTACATAAACATTGCCTACTGATCACAAAGTTTGGAGTGCAGTGAGTCTCTCTCTAGAAACAGTCGTGACAGGAAGTTTGATATTGAGAACTGCTTTCCAAATGATTAAGCACTTAATTTAAGGTTGGTTTAAATCTGAGAAAATGGGTAGGCACTGTGCCAGATGATGGATGGATCAACCCATGTGGTTGTTAAAAATATGAGGACAAAGTGAATGTAACAGTAGAAACCGCAAAGCAACCGTATTTGCCTAGGCCAGTGGTTCTTAACCAGGGGTAAATGTCATCTTCCAAGGGTGTAAATTTACTGAACCATAAATTCCAGCCAATTTAAATTTTTGTAAATCATTCTGAACAGTTCAGAGTTTTTTTATTTCGTATTTTCAATAATTGAGCACCATTGAGTGTATTGGGGTGAATCTGGTGATCTTGTTTGATAAAGGGGTAAGATATGTAAAAAAAGGTTTAGAACCAATGGCCTAGGCCTACTATCAACCATATAACTGTCATATTTTTGGTTAGATCACAGCTCAAACATCATTTGCTCTGTATTAATGCCCACAAATGCAAACACAAGTAGACTACATGAATACCAATGAAGGCTTGTAATGGCACTACAACAAAAGGCCAAGCTGCAACAAGTCCTGATGCATCATTTAGTATGTGTTACAGGTTTTAGGGAGGAGTAGAAAACATCATGCCTTGCTAGTGCTGGCCTCTGAATGTTTTTACAATACCATATCTGAACCTGTTTGCCTAAAGCAGGCTAGTGATGACCAATTTAGTAGCATGTGCAGTTTGTTAACATATGCTTTTCTGCTGATGACATTCACCACCAACTATCATATAATTGTTAACTTCCCTCCAGACATCCTCTTTCACTTTTTGATTTTTGTAATTTGGTAGCCTACAATAAAAAATCACTGGCCAAGGTTGCACGAGGCTAATAAGTTGCTCATTAAAATCTGACAGGTATAAGCTGAAAAAACATAACAGGCAAAAGGCATGATGTTCGTCACACTGTAGCCTACCAACCACCCCTACAGTAGGCCTAGTGGGCTAGTTGTTATTCAACATAGAGCAGATCACTGGAGTTGTCAGTAGCATTTGGTGATAAACAAATTGAAAAACCAACTCAATTATCTGATGCGACATATAATGCACTCACTGCCAAGCCTAACACATCGACCAAGGACCAACACGCAGCGGCAGATGCGGCAAAGTAGAACC
>JGI24022J15233_10006973_pt1 | contig 12370 bp, 9 predicted proteins | sample Ectturendosymbi2_FD_15233 | JGI IMG/M metagenome (IMG submission 15233)
AAGAAAAAGTTTCTACTCTCCTGGAAATTTTCAAGAATTCCTGGGATGATGCCAAAGATTTATACACATACTTTGTCGATCTCTGGACAGTGTATGGCCGGGTTTTTCGTGAAAAGCTTTGGGGGTGTTGCGGGAGTACGGTGTTGACGCGTGCATCCTGCTGGCCGCTAAGCAACTGTATTCCTGATCAGAAAATAGTGTCAGCGTTGTAGAGTTAAATCACAACTTTTCAGCTTTGGTGTTAGACTTTGACAATGGTGTCTGCTGGCACCACTCCTCTGTCTAAATCAGGGCCCTCTACACAACGGCTCTCGGGCCGATTCCGACCTGTGAAACCATTCCACCCGGCCGCAATACGTTTTGCCAATATTTATGAAAAATGTGTTGATTTGATAGAATGGCACATATTCCAAAAAAATCACATTAAGCAAGATGTCTGGCCCTCGAACTTATGTGCTATAGCTTATGTGGTCTCTCTCAAAAAATTTGGAGAGCCCTGGTTTATATGAATCGGATGGACAGTCGCAGACGCCTCAACAAGGGTGTCACTGTTGAACTGCAGGACGAACCGGTTGCGTTTTGCGGACGAAATGGTGCTGCATGCGTGGATCGTCTTAACAGGGTCTAAAAACAGCACTAAAAAGATTGAGGTATTATATCTCGCCCAAGGCAGTGTTTCCTGGGAAGATGCCCAAGGCAGTGTTTCCTGGGAAGACGGCCAAGGCAGTGTTTCCCGCAAGTGAGCGGAAAACACTGCAGCAGGTGGAGACGTTCAAGTACCTTGGAATGGTATTCACGAGTGACAGATGTCGGAACAAACAGATTGATGCACGGATTGTTAAAGCAAACGCAGTTCTGCGTGAGCTTTATTGCTCCGTGGTTGCGAAACGGGAGATTTCAAATAACGCAAAGCTTTCAGTTTTTTAATCTGTTTTTGTTCCGATCCTCACCTGTGGTCATAAACTTTAGGTGACGGCTGAAAGAATACTGTCAAAAAAATAAACGGCAGAGACCGGCGCGAAGAGTTCTCGGCGTGACACTTCGTGAAAAAGAATAGGTGAGGTAAGAGTTCGCGATCATTGTCATTTCACCGGAAAATACAGAGGCGTTGTTCATCAAAAATGCAATGCACTTTTTAGAAAGCCTAAATTTGTTCCAGTGTTTTTTCATAATTTGAGTGGTTAAGATGCTCATTTGTTTGTAAACAATCTTAACTCAATGGGTGAAGGAATTATCGATTGCATTTCTAATACGGAAGAGAAATACATCAGTTTCTCAAAAAGTATTCAAGATGAAAAAGGAAAATTAAAGTATAAACTTCGTTTTTTAGATAGTTTCAAATTTATGGGGAGCAGTCTGGATAGACTTGTAAATAATCTAAAACCTGAACAATTTGAAAACGTAAAAAAACAATTTGATGTAAACTTTGATATGTTGTTAAGAATAGAAGTTTCTCCATACGATTGGTTTAACTCCTTTGAGAAATTAGATGAAACGCAATTCCCACCAAAAGAGGCGTTTTATTCAAAATTAAATATTTCCAATATTACAGACGATGATTTTGAGCACGCCCTTAAGGTGTGGGATAATTTTAAAATCAAAACTTTCCGTGAGTATGATGATCTGTATATGACATTAGATGTTTTATTATTAACAGATGTCTTTGAAAACTTTCGAAGTGTTTGCTTGAAAAATTATGGGCTTGATCCTTGTTGGTATTTCACCGCCTCAGGATTGGCTTGGGATGCATGTTTAAAGAAAACTAATGAAAAGCTTGAATTGCTGAATGATGTTGATATGTTGTTAATTTTTGAAAAAGGAATTCGTGGCGGAGTCTCTATGATTCCTAAGCGATATGCGAAGGCTAACAACAAATATATAAAGGATTTCAATCTGGAAGAAGAATCGAAATTTATCCAGTATCTTGATGCTAACAATCATTACGGTTGGGCTATGTCACAGCCATTGCCTGTCAGTAATTTCAAGTAGATGACAGAAAGTCATTTGGAAAACTGGCGAGAAATTTTATCCCAGGAAGGCCGCAGATGTATCTTTGAGGTTGATCTGGAGTATCCGAAAGAACTTCACAATCTTCACAACGTTTATCCTCTCGCACCAGAAAGGATTGTTGTGAATAAAGTTGAAAAACGTATTCCAACTTTACTAAAGAAGGAAAAGTATGTTCTCCATCATCGGAATCTCAAACAATATCTTGAGATGGGGATGAATCTCACGAAAATTCGCCGTGGGATATCATTGGCTGAAGATGCATGGTTGAAACCTTACATCGAGTTGAACACGAAGCTTCGAACAGAAGCTTCCAGCGAGTTTGAGAAAGATTTCTTCAAACTCATGAATCATTCAGTGTTTGGCAAAACCATGGAGAACATCCGAAACAGGGTGGATATCCGACTCCAAACGGATGATAAATCAGGTGAAAAGTTTGTTTCGAAACCGAATTATTAACGAACGACTATCTTCAGTGAAGATCTTGTTGCAGTGCACATGAAAAAAACGGAACTTGTTTTCAACAATCCAGTTTTTCTTGGGATGTCAATCCTCGATATCCCAAAAACTCTGATGTATGATTTTCATTATAACTACATCAAGAAAAAGTATGGACCAAAAGCGAAATTGCTCATGACTGATACGGATTCTTTGATATATGAAATACACACAGAAGATTTCTTCGAAGATATCCGAGAAGACATCAAAGAAAAGTTTGATACCTCCAACTTTGAGAATTCAAAACTTCCGAGACTTAACAAATAAGTCCCCGGGATGTTTAAGGACGAGGCTGGTGGGAAGATCCTATCTGAATTTTTCGGACTGCGCGCCAAATCATATGCCTTTGATATGGACAGTGATGAATTCAAAAAATGTAAAGATATGAAAAAATATGTTGTAAACAAAAAAATAATATTAAACGAATATAAAAATTGTTTATTTTCAGGAAGACAACAGCTGAGACCTATGAATGTGATTCGGAGTCATCATCATGCAATCTTCACAGAATAAGTGAACAACTCGACCTTTCTTCTGATGATGACAAACGAATTATTATCCTTACAAATCAGAATAATACTTTAGCTCACGGATTGCGAGGATGAGGACAGGAGGACAAACAGAGGTGCTTGGAAACACAGAGGGACCCTGGGGAAGAAAAGGGGCCCTGGGGGTAGGGAATTCCTATGCTATTTTTAGAAATTTTTGGTGACTTTTTGGGCATCGTTGAGAAGTTGATATAATAAACAAACAAAGAAAAGAGCAGGACCCTTCAATCCCCAGTTCCCTACTTCTTTTATTAACAATAAATTTCAAACTCCTGAAACCATTCAAAAATCCTAACAGTTGTAGAATATGTTACGGTCTTCATAGGTTTCGAAACGATTTACACAAACCTGTCATCTTTTATGAGAGGTCCAATTAGTTCCTTTGAGAAAAATGTCAGCACATTGTTTTGCTACAGATTAGAATTTTAAACTAACTCGAACGCAATGCATTAGTGCACAGTTGCTCCTAGAACGCCCATTATCACATTGTCGAAAACAAGCAAGAGCAGCAAAGGACTTGTCCTTTATCAGCTGAAAGAAGTCTCAGATTTACCAAATTATATTTTCTTATCGTTCTGCTCACAACAAGAGAAACAAACAGGCATATTCTAAAAGTTTTCAGTGATAACTTGCTGTTGTACCACACTTTAAATATATTAATTATAGTAGAGGTGACCAAGGTTTTGCACACCATACGCAAGCACTGATGAATACTGCAATCGCCTCTTTCTTGCAACAGTAATACTTCACATCATTAGTAATTTGCCAGGTGATATTGCTAAATGCAAACAGAATATGTGGCAAGTAGCAAAGTAGCAAATAAAGTTTAAATGTAGTTTTTTTTAAGAGTCCTTTGCGTATGCATTGACTTCACCAGTCTTTCAATGTTTTGAGTCCGGTGCATCACATTCGCACAAATATTGAACGCGTATTGACACGTTAACTAAGCAAGTTCAAGCCGGTTCGCACATCGTTGTTTCGGATTGTGTGTAGCCCTGTGGTCCTCAAACGGGTGACACTTCGCTCATCAAATAAAGAATTTTTAATTCCTGGGAAGAAATTTTCTCCAGGAAGGAATTGGGGAGAAAAAGCTATGGATAAAAAACCTTTAGTATTTATTATTTGTTCATTCAACACACAAAAGTGCACAATGAATTCAGTTTAAATGCGAAAGTCTGCAGTACACAATGACAAGCTGCTTTAAATGCAGTGACTGTTGTTTGATTCATAAATAATCGCCTATTGTTTTTTCACATCAGGTATTGTGAAACTTTTGCCAATATCTGTTTTAAGATGTTTGTGGGAGGAATTGATAATATTTAGGTTTGTAACGTGGTAATATGAAAAAAACGTTGAGAACCATTGGCACAGGCAATGAAAACTCACCACATCCACATTAGTACAATCACCATTACGAAGCTGAGATGAGCTTTTCACGAGCATTGCAAACGCCACCCGTAGATGACCTATACGTGCGTGGCGCTCCAACAATTGCGTTATGATAAATTGCAACGCCATGATAACATTTAACATTCAATAAGAATTGGTGTGAAAGAAGATGAAATCATTAGATGGCTACTTGTTAAGGAGTTGTAAAGTTGTATCGTACAAAAACTTGATAATAACATTGGAAACGTCTACCACCTTAGTGTATTTATTTACGATCACAAGGATGCCACACTTCACTTCTAATCATCCAATGCGCTAAATTTATCACATGCACCATGCTTTGGCCACCTTTGGATTAAGGTAACCATACCTTTGAGTACAAAAACTGAAAATTATAATAAGCCCCCCTTACTTGCTGCATCTCTTTGCCGCTTTGTTTTCATTCCCGTTATTCAAAAGCTTTTTTTCGGATTTTCAAGAGTGCACTACGCCCATAAAGATCATAGGAAAATTGCTGGTATGAAAGAAACATGCAAAGTTGTTGATGACGGAAATGACATGATTTTATCCCAATTCTGCAAATGTGACTAAACTGATTCCAAAAGTACAGAATGGGTGGATAAGTTGCAAATAAATTTCGTTTGTTGTTGATCGTTTACAACTGCAGTGTTTCACACAAAGCTAGAACTTTCCTTCTGAATCAAAACATGACGTGCGCAAGCCATGGTATTTATGTCGCAACTTACTTGATATGCTGTGAACAGCAGTTTGGCCAAAATACCAACAAAATTTTCGTGAGGTGTTCAGTGCACCACGTTTTTCCTCATTTGTTTATTGCTCCTATATGACCGTGACCAACTGACGTAGTTGTTGATGTGTTGTACCAGTGTGGGCGTCCTATCAGTGGTGTTTTTACATAACACGAAAAACTTCGGTGGGCTGCTTTAAAATTTAGGAATTTTAATTGGTTGTCTCAAAATTTAGGAAAATTATTTGGCTGTTCATCTCAAAACAAATTGCGTCGCAAAGCCTTTGCGGCCTTGATCGGAACAGTTTTCACGCCTCTGCGTGGCAATGTGCACCCCCATCTGAATGATCTTCGACTTTTTTTATTTTTATCAGTTAGCTTTTTATCTCAAAGTTTTGATGGTAAATTCCTTCATTTCTCTCTCACCACATGACTGGATGTCTGGATCCCTGTATTATGATGGGTGTATGACGCTACAGTGGGAGTGCTGTAAAATGTTTTTTCTCCTATGAGTGTGATCGTGTGCAAACACCTATTCTGTGATGTGACATGGCTAACCATTTTTTGTGCTACAGCGTTTTTTGATTGTTTCTTGGACCACGTGTCCGAAATAAAGTTGTTGTTCTTATTATTTTTAATATCTAAAGCAAACCGGATAGCAAAACTGACAATGATCAAATGGCTATATCTTAGCACTATTCAGTGTTCCATGCGGCATAGTGAATAAACCACCTTTGCACGAATCGTCCATTGGGATATTTGTCGAACGACCAGGTTTTCATTCTGTAAACATCAGCGAATATAAATGGATTGACAACTCGTCAAACTTGTTGGCTAACAAGTTGACCAACTTGGATATTTAGCGCATGATCCTCTCCTACGTGAAATAACTTTACTATGTTCTTTCACGTGGCAAGATATTCTTCACCGAGCGGTGTGCTAGCATTGCCCTGTTCCCCCATGACAGCATTTAAATGGCCCACTCAACAAATTCGTTACCATCGTAAAGACGGCAAACTCACGCATGAATTCTTCCAATGTTCTTACTCATAACGGCGTGTTTTTTCAGTCATTAAGTCTGTTGAGGTGTTCGATCATGGGCTTCGGTTAGTTTCGATCTCCCATGGAAACCAGTTATTCCGGAAAGACTTATTATCAAGTTTATATTTGTCACAACTAGTATTCTGATTTATTCATTTTAGTCTTGAGCGCGAGTGTAGAAGCAGGCAATTTTGGGGGTTGCGAAGGATTTTGCCCGAATTATCCCAAACTTGCCCTAAATGTTTTTTTGCGAATTTTACTTGCAAATTGTCTCCCACAAAGATCGTGAAGACTTTTTTTTGGATGATTTTTTGGTGTGTGACTTTTTTCTGCAAACGTTGAACGCCATTTTAGGATAAAACAACTTTGGGCACCATTTTGCCCGGATTGTTAGAGATTTTGCTCAAATTCTCAAAGATTTTTCTCAGATTTTCAGGGATTTTTTCCCGGATTTTCGACAATTCAAAACGTTTGGGGTTGTGCTTTCACCACCTGCATCCACGCCTCCTACACTCCACCCCTTAAATGCTTTCTGTGCTCTCACTTTAGCTTTTTACCGTTTCGCCTGTGAGCTTTGTTGGGGTTGAAGTATTACGAAATGTGCTGATCGATTCTAGTTTTGCAATCTTGTGGAGAGTACTTACACGAGCCCAAATGTAGCTTCATTGATTTTTAGGGATCACCGGGGAATTACCTGATTAATTTGAATTTTGGCCGTAACTTTTTATCATTAAACGCTAGAAGATCGATCAAATCCTCTAAAGCAGTGTTCACCCAACTGGGGGCAAATAACCCACATGGGATAACATGCGACTTCTCGAGGGGTACAGTGGAACCAAAACCGCAATGTTCGTCTGTATTATGGCCGGTCACTGCGAAATATTGTGGATAATAAGACGTAAACCCTTCCTTGATTCGGGTAACAGTTCGAAGAAGTTTGGGAAACACTGCTCTGAAGGCTCGAATAAAGCCTCGTTGCCAATAAAAGCTCGAATAAAAATGGCTCTTGGCGACCAGGGCTTTATGACGACATTCAAATATGCATAAACCTGACCCCCTTATGACATCATCAACAAAAAAACAAAATCCAAAGCTTAACAACTTTTTCGTATCGAAACTGCAAGACTTTACACACTTTAGAGTGTTTGAACAGCTCTCTTGCTTAATCAGATGGCGATGGATGGCCTTGTAAGCAAAATGGACAAGGTTTTTATTTGCGGGACGTGATTTCCTAACCAAATTGGGGTTTTTGAGCCATACGTTTGGAACCAGAAACGCTGGAAGGCCAAAAAAGGGCTCTAAATTCGGAAAATAACCAATCTAAAAAAAAGTGAGACAAAAATATCTCTTTGGGTTGGCGCCCAGGACCAGGTGACTGTGGCCAAAATCTGGGAAAAACTGTCCCCATTATGACGTCACCCACAAAATACAAATATTTCCAAATTTTTTAAGTCTAAACTATACAAGACTTCCGGAATCCGTAGACGGTTTGAACAGCTCTCTAGCTTAACCGGCTGGCGAATTTTGGTGTTGCAAAGTCCAGCAAAAAAAGTGGCACAAGCAGGTGTTTTGTCAGAGCAGTATTGTGAATTGTACTACATTTCTTTTACAGTAGCGAAACTGCAATGAAACTAGACTACCACTTATTACTGAAATAAACCACCCCCTAAACCTCCCGTGCTGAATACCGCTAGTTTCAAATCGAGACAAATAATAGCCTTAAAACGCTTTTGGTGAGAACATAAAGTCGATAATGATATAACAAAAAAATTGCTTTCATGTCGATCTGATGCCGACAGTACAAAAGTCAGAAAATTATATAGATATTCTGTACAAGCACCAACATGTCGATATTCAGTATCTCTACCTGCATGGATCAAGTGGGGGGCAGAAAATTGAAAGAGAAAACAACATTATGTTTAAAACGTTTTCATTTCTTGCACATTCAAACTAAGTTTGGAAAACACCAACCGTAGCCGAATTACGAAAATTGAATATTGCTTTGTTTTGCAGGTGGGTGAGGAGAACTTTCCGCAAAGTTAGAAAGGTTGTCCATTTAGCAAAAAAAAGCGTATAAAGCATACAAATGAGGCAAAAACATCGCCTGTCTAGCAAGAGCAATTGCTTTTTTTGGTGGCAATAAGATTGATGAAGCAAACCTACAAGAAATAAGTATTATGAGAAACGAGGTAAATATTTTTAGTGTTGAGAAACAACTAATTTTCCGCGTACTGCATCTGGTATTCAAAACAGAAAAACAGTGATTTAATCCGAAAGACTTTCATTCTTGTGAAACCAAGTTTGATCACAAATTCAAAACAAACATTATGCATAATTTACAGCTTGACATTTTTGCATCTTGTTTTAACAGAATTTAGAAGAAATAAACCAGAAAATTTCATTCAAACTTTCCCATGCCACCAAACTTGCAAAATATGGATGAAGTACTTGATAAAAAATATAGTGCTTGCCACAAATTTTGTTTCACTGCAAACGAATTGCTGAAACAGGGCAAGGCGCCAAATCCACACTGTTTTGAAAATAAATATTATATTTCTTCAAACAACAAACCTGATGAACTTTGCGCTTGAGTAGATATCCGCGCGAATGTATTTGAATGTCAATTTGCCAAACTGCAAATTATGCACTTCACACTCGATTACCGTGCTTACTTGGGCAAGTCAAACATTTGCGGGAGAAACGGAACCGTCTGAATGCCACTGTTATTGAACGAGCTGTTTGATCACAATTTGAAGCCATTCAGCTTTGCATTAGACATGAGTCTTTGAGAAACAAACTCACCAAAATAATTTCATCTCACAAGGACATCCACTACTACCAAGCGGGAATGCTTGCAATGGCGGAAGAACCGACAAAGTCCATGTCCGATTAAGAAGCTGAGGAAACGCTACTACGCTTCGATGCCTTGGTTCGAAGAGGTGAGTGGTCAACAACTGATATTGATGACCATAATCCTGGCTGTACACATGGTAGTGAATCAATATTTTCTCATCCACAAGTAAATGATGCACAGTAGGATAAAATGCGCATGAATATTTTTTAATAAAGGAGAAAATTAGAAGAAATTACTAGATGAATGAGACAAATAATCAAATAAACATTGAGGTAGTAAAGTGTTCCGTAACGTAACGAAGATGTTTTTGTGCGAAGAAGTACTGCTAAAACAGCCATGAAATTTTTTGCTGGGCATCTTCCATGCATTAAACGTTCTTTTTCGCTAAAAGCATTTGCTTAGTCAATAGTTTGTTATTTTTATACCGACACATGTCACTCAGCACAAAATGTTAAAATAGTTTAAATGCGCATTTTCTTCGCTAATATCCGAAATTTTCCTTCAGAAACATCAAACGAAATTCAAGATGAATTTCAGCAGCAACAGAAAGCAGAAGGTAGACTAAAATGACGTCGATGTATGAAAATTTGAAAACTTTTTTTCCTTAAAAACGTTTACCAAAAGGCATGAGCGTACAAAACCACGCCAGTTTTGTTGAGAAAAAGGAAATTATTGCTTATGGACTTACCAATGTTTCTTTATTTTACAATTTTATTCACATACAAAAAAACAAGGTAAAACAACAATCCTTCCTTAAGACGTTAACGGCAAGTAAATTGAATAGTTTCACTTCGATTTTGAGTTACATTTCTCTTTTTCAATAAAGCTCAAAGTTTCATTTTCAAAGCTTTTATCCAGCAGATAAATCGAGTAATGACAATGTGATATACCCAGTATTTGGGGCCAAAGCGGTATCTCAATAAATTGGGTATTTTATAAAATTTGCGCGAAAGCTTTTGATGCATTACCATATTTGTTTACGTTCTAGCAAATTTAACATTAAAATGTATGTAATATTTCAGCCAGATGCATGGAATGTAGTAAGCGTGCTTATGCAGTGCTGCGTATTAAAACATGAGGCTGATTTCCCAGCAAACTGTGTGTGTTGCTTGATTTGTCTGCCTGACATTTATTAAGACGTAACGCCTCGTGCTTGTCTGTTGATATTTTCTATAAAGTTTGTAAGTATGTTCAAGACAGGCAAAAACTGATGTTGTACATTTAATCTTGCCATGCGACCTCAACCAATCTTCCTTCTCTGCACATGTGAACTCCGACACTTGTTTTTTTTTTATAAAGATGACAATCACAGTTTGTTGATATCTTTGGAGGAGGAGCCGGTTAATAATTACGAAGAGTGAATCAAGCAACCACTTGTCCGTCAATCTCACTAAGATATTTCATTAGCCTCTCCGCCAGTATCAAACATCGTTGATATTAATAAACATTTATCGTATTGTTGTCAAATGTTTTTATCTTGGCACTCTTAACAGAGTAGAATACAATCCGTTCGTTGAGGTTCAACTTTTCATTTCCTTCGTTTCCTCCATCTGCAAGCATCATTTTTATTCCCTGACGCGCATGAAAAATCTTTGCAAACTGCTTCCAGCTTCGCTGTTTTTTGCAGCGAGAGAAACCGATAGTTTTGTCGCACGTCCCGAAGCAAATGCGCACGAGTCGAGAGTTTGCCGTCAAAGTGTTACACTCAGACAAATCGAGGCGCGTGTTTGTAAATTGTCAGGCAAAGGAAAATTACTGTCCGGGAAATGTAATAAAAAGCAGAAGAGAAGCAGTACAAACAGTAGTTGAAGAGAATGATTTTTTAATGTAAATGTTTGGATGAGTGTAAAGATTGTTCAGATTTTTCACAAACGTAAAGGTTAAAATTATTGTAAAGGTTGTAAAGGTTGAAATTACAAATTTAAAGGCTGAAATTACATGTGTATTAATGATGGTTTCACGTGCCGAAAAATCGAATGACTTTTTTTCTGCTCTTCACATTGGTTTCCAGAAAACGAATGGTTTGTTCAGATTTTTTACAAACGTTCTCTACAAAAGGTCGAAAAATAAATTGGGGCAGTACATAACTTTTAGATGAAATAGTTTCACTCCCTTTCTTCTGCAAAAACACTTGCCTTTACTCCTAACTACTGAATTGACTTTCAGTTTCTTTTTTACGCACTGTACATGCGACGTTAATTCACACTTACCCTGGTTTTTCTATATTATTGTCTTAAAATCTCCTTGTCCAAAATTGTAATGCCAAGCGCTGTACGAAAGCCTTTATGTAGCAACTAGGGTCGTGTTGGTTTGTTTGTTTTTGGTATTAATGCTGAATTTATGTTTTTTACAGTTCCAACTTTAAAATAGCTGATAATTTTAGGAAATGAGTGCAGCTTATGTTTACCTGGTTTGTACATCCCACAAGCACAAAATACATGGTAGGCTAGGTGTTTCATTAAATTTTGCCAGAATTGGACAAACCGTAAACGGTACATTACTTCGTGTAATCTTGTACTAAAAGATTCAAAATTTTCTGACTTTTGTTTACTGTTTTATTAACTGTTCTCTAATTAAGACCCTCTTCAGCTCAAATGCACTTACCACTAAGGAACAACTGACCCTAAGTACACTCAATAAAATGACATAAATACACGTCACACTAAATAGCCCCAAACCCATGTATGTCAATGACCTCAGTAATTTGAACGTGACCACATGAATGTCCTACCGTAGTCCATTTGGATCCACTCATTCAATTTTCTTAAATGAAAATGAATTCATTGAGCAACCAATGACAACTTGAATTCTTATATTTGATATAATGGAATAGAATCTCATACGTGTGCTAGTTCTGGAAGGTAGGAATGAAATGTTTCTTTGGCACGGCGACAGCACTTCATAGGTAGAGAAAGCAACAAAAAAACAAGACCTTTTTCAGACACTCACCTAGCTGATATGCAGGAAACCCCCAATAACTCGGAAACAAATTGCCATTGATTGATCTGAGAGTTATTTGGAAGAGAACATTAAACTACGGGCGCTGGAAGTAAAATATCCAAACTATTAGGATAAGTCTGAAATATATTTTTTCTAATTTTTTCATTTTTCAAGTATGTTTAAATTGGAAAAAGGACGTCTTCTGAGAAGTATGTGTCGATATCTTCACACAAGTTCATAATACGCTTGCGGCGAGCCTCTCGTTCAAACTGCCATGATAGCTCAGGCAGCATGCAGCCCTCGAGAGCTTTCTCAATCGCAGAAAACGCTGCGAAAACTTCACTT
>JGI24022J15233_10006975_pt1 | contig 12368 bp, 14 predicted proteins | sample Ectturendosymbi2_FD_15233 | JGI IMG/M metagenome (IMG submission 15233)
ACCTTTGGTTTGTAAACAGTATATTGAAGTGGAAACGTTAGCAAGCAAGCTCCNTCCGCTGCAAATATACCTCACTTGCCGCACCGCCAGCCAATTGTATGCGAAAAACATCTCAAAAGCTGCTGTACATGTGATCGTTTCCGTGCAATCATAAATGGCATTGCGGTTTCATGTTTTGACGTGATTGGGTATTTTGTCAGAGTCCGCCGAGAAAAAGACAAGAATGCTCCTTTGATGACCTTAGTTTTGCGCAAGTCGTCTCCCAACCATCGTTTGCGTTCACCAGAGGACGACATTGTGATTGCGGCAGATCCTGCAACGAACAGAGTGCTTCATTACCAGCGAATCAGCAATGAAAGAAAAGTACACCTTCCCATGGTGCGTTTCAAGTGCGCGTTCAGTCGTGTGGTTGTGCCAACTGACGCGTCAGCTTGTCATATTTCTTGTGACTGTGACCAAAGTTTTTATGCTAGCAGCATGACGCGCTAGTAGCGATGGAAATCATTCGGTTGGAGTGTCAAGTTGTTTTTTGATATGGCGGTTATTTTAAGCATCATTCATTTCATTCCTTTATGCAGAGTATATTTCAAGGAACTGATAGGAAGGTGGATATACATTATGATCTGATAGACGCTGGTATTTGGATATGTGCGCCGCAAGTTCCTCCTTTGTTTACTGACAACTTCGATTATCAAACTCAGGCCGACTTCATAAAAGGAATCTTAATCAATGAGGAGGTACTTTTCATTTGCTGATGACGAAGTTAAGAAATAAATACACAGTAAAGTGTTAGCGATGGTTTTTAATGTTTCTTTCGAACTGCTGTCTGAATAACGCAATGATCCACGCTTCTGGTTTCTTCCACATGTCGGCATGGCCAGGTTTGGGCAATTTGCGCCCTGTGAGCCACACGTGGAAGCATTTTGTAGAACCCTTAAATCTGAAATTGCCTCCTTATCACAGTAAATGTTAGTGCTGAGACAAACTTGAACCGAGACTTGCTTTTATTTTCATTAGAAGGTTCGGCCCCCCGCAAAATGCGACCTTCTCAAAGTGGCCCCCGAAACAAATTGAATTGCCCACTCCTGGGTGAGGAAATACACGGACTCCACAAAAGTCGGTTTTGTGGTTGAAATAAACATTAAAAAGCCGGCAAGTTACTTGGCCTTTATTTCCAAACAAACCTTTTACAATCGTCTGCGAAGCTGGGAACGAAATGAAGCTTGCTGCGTAGCGAAAAATTGTAACGGAAAATAAACGTCGCTGAAGCCGGAAGTGTTCAGCCCACCTGTGGCTACAAATCTGGTGGAGCATCTTGACGTGTACGTAGATGTTGAGGGTCAGGTTTCTTGAAGAGGTGTTGTTTGAGGTCACTTGTTGAAATCACGAATTGAATATTAAGCGTGAGTTACTTCGCACATAAAGTTGGTATTCATAAATTTATGCAAAGGAAGCTTTCAGACACGTCTTTCTTCTGAAACGAATCGAAACTCCTCAATGCCAAGTTTTTGAAAGGGATTGTCGTGAAACGTGCAAAAGTGTGCATTTTTACTGTTTAAGACTTCTTTACAGAATGTTCTAATCACTATTTGTTTTTCAAGTTCCTGGGGAATCAGATCCATATGCATGTTGTTGATTCTTGTTATTGCGCAAGAGTGCACAATTTTCATTCGTATGATGTTGTGAATCGCGACGTTGTCTCAAGATGGACTTACCCATTTGTTCCAGAAGCGTACTGTGACGAAGACGACAACTTGCAGTCACCAGGTGGTCATGAAATGTGTTTTGTTGCAAGAAACAGATTTCGAGGCAAATTCCTAAGCTAGCGCACTTTTCGGCTTCCATTGGCTGCGGCTAAAAATTTTGCAAAAGAGAACGTTAGTTACAATAAGGATCACGATCCTGGTAGCATTCATAGATCAGTGATAGATAGCCTCGCAAACCAAAACTTTTCGGTCGGTATGTTACTATAAGTCTTAACGGAACAAGGCTTTTATATGTTTGGTAGAAAATGGCATTGTCTTCTCTATGCCTGGCCGATGCACTTGAATGCCAGTATGAAAAGGTTGTTGGTATAATTTCACTTGGTACGTTTCGCAGATACGACTTCTGTTGCAAAATTAACCCGTTGTTCATCACGAAACGTAAAACGTTGTTTCATGCCATTGTAGTTGTCAATTTTTACCTGATCACTATTGTGCTTTAAACATTGTCTCCAAAAAAAAGTTCGTTAACAGTTTGAAAGCTCCAGCTGCAACAATACGACCTTTGGAACGCAGTCAAGCAACACGTTTAATGTATTGCATGTGGAACCAAGCGTCTCAGCTCGAAATGTCCATTCAGCAGGGCGTAACGAGGTTAGATAGCGCCCGGGGCAAAATCAAGTTTGGTGCTCCCATGTTCCAACCTGACGTCCTTCGGAAGCAAATGTATTGAATAAAGTGCTTGTGACATTGTTGGGACTTTTCGGCGCCTCTATAGTGATTCGGCACCCGGGGAATAGTGCCCACTTGGCCCCCTCATTCAGCCCCTGCTATTCAGTCTGCCTCTTGTAGCAAAAGAGTGTTCTTTGGTAGAGGTCGCGAACTCCCCGACACGTACACGTACATGCCAAAAAATTTACTCCCAACGGTGTAGCTGCAAAAGTAGCTTATCTGCTAAATGCTTGTTATGGTGGGCAGAAGCTACAGCAAACTTAGGTGCTACTCCGGTATAGCTATATTTTGCTCTATAAAGTCCAAGCACTACGAATGTTGTATCACAGCCTGATAAATTCACGAGTACAATACGGAATGTTGCCTGGGGAAGAGCAGCTTCATGTTATCCACAGTCCATATCAATTGTTTTAAATCGCGCCATGAACTGTGACTCCTAGCAATTTCAAAGTGCAGAAAAGCTTGCAAATAAAGGATGTTTTCCGTTATTTTGAACTCGTTTCAGACGTTCATTCGTAAAACTAAAACTCAGCAATTTGCATTACCAGAATCATGTTCAAACTCAGGTGTGAAAATGCTGAGGTACAGCGCAATAAAAATCTGGTCAGAAATTCCTTTAGATATAAAAGAAAAACCGTGTTTGATTCTTTTTACAGCGGAATATAGAAAAAGGTGCTATCCGGTACTAGAAGCATTGTTGGAATTTATTTTTGTTGTGCATTAAGCTAGTGCATAGATTGTTTAACGCTGTGACTGTGAAAATAGTTTGAGGTATTGCGGCTTTTTTTGTTTTACCAAGTTTGGTTTTTATTGCGTTGACAAAAATTGGTCACAACTCACATAAAATATAGGGACGCTTTTATTCTCCACCCGCATTGCGAATCATTTGTCTACCAGTAGTAAAAAAATTTCCGTTCCCATGCATGAATCATACATCGACCGAAAAAGCATTTCCCAAACACATGTGTGGACGCCTTGTTCTCAGCCTGCTTAAATTTTATGACACCATTGCAGCGTTGTACTAGTCAAGTGGTTTACAACCGATGGGCCATGGCCCAGTGGTAGGCCTGGCGCCTTTTCCAGTGGGCCGTAGAGCTTGGCATAAATCAGAATGAAAGCATTATGACCCTGGTATAATGTCATCGTGAGCGAATATAACAAATAGGAAAAAGATTCGACCTTGATTTTGCTTTTGTGGTATAACTCCTACGTAACGATGATAGCTGAAGCGTTATTTGCGAGAATTGCAATTGTAACATAGCAGCTAAGCTAAAGTTATTGAAGTATGAAATCTATGAGATTATATTCAGCTTTGGGCCACCACTATCATCTTTCTTACTGTACTTGCAGTGGACCACCAACAATATCTTTCGTAGTTAAACGAGCCATGAGTAGAAAAAGGTTGAAAACCCATGCACCAGCCCATGATTGTCGTGACGCATTTTCATTACATGCGAAAACTACACAAATTTTTTGTAGCGAAGTTAAAGTTTTTCTGGCGGTTTGAACGTGCCTACAACGCATTTTGCTTCCATTAATCATGTAAACGCACTGCAAATATTAAACCTTATACTCAGAGCAACAGACTTTTACTTCTGTTAACTATTCCCTTTACACTACAAGAAGCTTTGCCATGGGAGATCTGAAGCCCAAAGGATCCCTAGTGCTTCGCAGTCTCCCACTCCTCCGGGCATTTTATAAGTCGGTCTGCGTGTAACTCAACGCAACAATATACAACGGTGCCAAACATANTAACCAAGGTGGCGCCATTCATGCGTATGCTCATTCCTAGTGTCGCATATCTTTGTTTGTGTTTCATCAAAGTAATCTTGTTAAGATCTTTCAAGCGTATGCTTTTCTATTACCGCCATATATCTTTCTTTGTTCTTTCAAGTACTTGTATGCCCCATGTCGCTGCCATGTATACCTGACTCTACTGCGTTGTGTGTGGGAGTAAAGACGTTACGAAATACCGTTCTATCTCTACTTTTGCCTTAATTTTTATCTTGACTTCATTCATAGATATCAGCCATATATGTAAGTTTAGCAGTCCAAAATCGTCTTCAGGATTTTTATACAGTTCGTGTTAGTTCTGATTGAATAGGAACTGCCTTATTTCGTGGCGGAGCTCAAATGGTCATGAGCATAGGCGTAGCCAGGGGAGCCGAGGGGCCATGTCCCCCCACCAAATGTTTAGAAAACATAGTCATTCTGTGCTTTGAGAGGCGTTTTTCCAAATAAAATGATGTTATTCGCCTAATATCAAACATTTTGGCCTCCCAAATTTTTGGGCTGGCTACACCACTGGTTTTGAGACAACTTTTCCTCGAGGAAGCCAGCGCACGGTGGTACAGATTACCTGTGATTGATCTTCTGATCCCATTTCTTCGCAGAATAATGTAAACATTCGCCAATTTAAGGCAATTGCTATAATCAACTTCACGATGCGGATATAATCGTACATCATGTCTGACAGTTGATATGGTAAAATTTTGATCGTCAGTCCTCCCTATATGTATGCAACAATGCATAATCTGTATTGCTTGATTTTAACGTTTCACCAGTGCAACAAACTCTCCGTCTTCGCCCAGCACTGCTGAAGCACCGTCAACGGAAAAGCTAACGCAGTTGCTCCATTGGATGTCACGAGTTGTAAAAAGAAACTAGTCAGTTACTCGAAAAATTTACTTGCCCATTGCTCTCGATGCTCTTTGCACAATGAATACTCTTCTTTAATGGAGTCCCGATGGAAAAAAAATGTACCACACTACAGCTATGCTCCTTTGTTAATGTAAGAGCCAGTAAACGTCTTGTTGTTGTTTCGCACATTTCAATTTTTTAATTAAAATTTACTTTAAAGAATATCACAGGACATCTCGTCAATCCTGCTTGTAATGGTATCTGGAGACAACGAGACTCCACTGACCTGAATTTCTTATGGTCCAAGCATCACAGGAACGATTTCCAGACACACTGTTTTTTAATAGTGTTTAGCCAGTAGCATGAGGTTTTGTCTGACGTGCAATCAGTTCTGCAACGTCGTAACTGGCTTTTAATGCTTTTTCTGAGTCTGTGAAATGGAAACCGGTTTCATGCAGCGGTTTTGCTTCTTCTTTTGACTTAGAAACCCGCTGGAAGTAGCTTTTAAGCTTGTTGGCATGATTGACATATGGTTTGTTGTGTGGCCAACAAGTTCACTTGGAACCGTTGCTTCACACAGCGGTTTTGCAGCCTTTTCATTGCCGAAATAAGACAATCCATGCCGAGTATAATCTTCACTGCATTGCCTTTAAATAATTTTATGTTCTTTACAATGCCACTTGTGCTGGGTAAATTATCAAATTTGTTATTATTTGTTCTGATTGGTCTCTTCAAGAATTTATCCATTATAGGTGTATACAGTATTCTGTGAGGACATTGGTAATTTTAGGAAAATAAAAATGTACTTCACATCTAGTACAAATAATTAAATTACCTCACTAAAAGCAAGTTAAAAACAAACAAACAAAATACTAACACCTTGAATAAAGAATCACTGACAGACTACACACACTGATTTTTGGGTGCTAAATGACAATAATTAATTGAAATGGCCACGCCATTCTCCGGAAGATGCAAACTTCAACTAGGACGTGTAAAAAGTCACAAATAAGGCTAAAGCAGACGGGAGTAGACAGTTCATAGCAGACAGGCTGCAACTGGATAGATGCGCTAATTTTCTGGCCTTTAATTGTCTGGCGAAAACGCCTTCAAAAAGGCTTTTATTGAAAAAGTATATTGAGGTTGCAGTTACACTGTGGCACACCGGTTGCGGAGCACTGTTAAATCCACACGGCTCCACTACAAGTTGTGTTCCCTGTAAGAAATTTTTGCACTGAGCAAATGTTTTTTTTAGTGAGCATTAACATTTTAAGGCAGAGTTCTACATGAATTACAAGCTTTGTGAATTATTAGAACAAGTATAAAATCTTTCTGAAATACGAACGAAGTACACATTTAATTCAAATAGCTTCCCTTGCTTTCGTGCTTTTCTAATGTTTATACACTTCGTCTAGCTGCATTGCTGAATCGTAATTGGTAGTTGGAATATTGCAAGGGCGCGAGAATGGGATTTCACCGCGCGAATGGTCAGGTGGCACTGCGCAGTTGCGCATCTTCGAGGGAACACAGAATTCAAGGCTTGCTTTTGTTGTCTCGCCAGGGATTGAAAGAGGACTCGGATTGGCCAGGCACAACGTGTACGTCCATCCTACTTGCTCACTGCAGCACAACACGGTCATTCAGGACAATGCCGTCGTCGGCGCGAGGACGAGCTTCGGGAACAGGTGCCGAGTCACGGATTCTGTGATTGGAGCTGACTGCACGATTGAAGACGACTGCATTATTGAAGGTGCGACTTGAATTGGCGTTGTCTTCGCTGCTACGAAACCGATTAAGTTTGACACTCTTGCGCTGCATTTCCCCGTACTAGTACTAAATTGCGAGGTGAGCAAAGCGATTCTGTACGTTTGTTTAGGGACGATTTATTTTCGCCATGTGGTGTCAAAAGCACACTCGACCTTCTTTGGTGATCTTGATAAAAATGTCTTCTGTCATCCTCCACTTCGTTGATGTATCCACGCGCCAAACCTGTCGCCACTGTGTTTGTTTCCTGGCGAAAGGAACTTAAATGGAATTAAAACGTAATCGTACGAATAAAGCTGAACGCTGCGGCCGCGCTGTTCGCAGGACCAGTTTCGGATGATGTCCATCATAGAAACTACGAACGGAAGGTAGTAGCTTTGGTATACCCCATCCGCTGGTCACCATTAAAAACAATTCCACTGTTCTGCAGTCGGCCATGTTCACTGTAACGTCCACGCCAACGTATCCAGTTCTGACAGCTGTTAATTAGAAGCGTTGTGTCGCTAAGTTAACCGACCGTTGCCATTTTCGCGCTTTTGACGTAATTGTAAGCGTAACAGCTTTGGCTTTGGAAGTTTTTGAATTTCAAGTGCAAATGTGCGTATTTCAGGGAATGTCACTGTCTGCGCAATGACACGTTTACTTTGCTTAGAAACAGATACGCTGTTCGACGCCTTCGTTGGTACAAGGATTTTGACGACATGTGAATTTTAGGTTGTTCCTTGTGGAACAATGTCACCGTGAAATCGGGCTGCTGTCTGCGAAATTCTCTCGTCTGCAATGATGTCACTGTATTTGAAAACGTCACACTGTCTACCGGTTGCGTTTTATGTGGCGAGGTAACTTCTGATATTTGGAACAAGCATGGCTGCTTTCCTTATTGTTTTGTGTATCCAGCGTTTGGCGAGAATGTCTGCTCCTTGTCTTGTATTCAAGACAACGGAGCATACGACTGGGAATAGCGTCCTACAAAGCTTCGTCGGAATTTTAAACAGTAACACTGCAAGTAACTTGATAGAAAAACGCGCAGAACCTTAGCCAGTATTGAAAGGTTTCTCTGTTGAAATCAAACGGTCGTAGTTTGAAGTTTTACAAGTTTTGTGACTTGCGATGACAAACAGCAGCATCAAAGCTCTTCGTACCGACAACGCTTTCTTGGAACATTTCGTAGTCATTTCCGAAAATTATTCATTGAGCCATTCATTCTCTGTCACCATAATTTAGTATCACCAGATGAAACTGTAAAGCTGACTTGTTTCCGTCTGTTATGATTTAAAAAACACTAGAATCGGTGAAAATGGTTGCCCAGGGACCATTTAGCAATGCTTTGTTATAATTGCGGCAGACGGCACTGGATCGATTTCGCAAAAAAAGCATTTTTTTATTTGCATAATCAATTTAAGCAGAAATGCAAAAATACGTTCGCTGTTAAAAATCATAAACATCTGTTTTGCTTCTTGTTCGTTCTGGTGCCGTCGCGCCGCTTCAGATATTTTGTTTTGAGAAACGATTGATAAGACATACTATTCAGGTAATGCTGGGGCCGGACTTAGTACTGTCGGAAGGAAAAGCGGTGTATCTCCATGGAGAAAAGCGGGTGGACCCGTTCGACGACGAGCAAGAAATGGTAGTGTAATGTTTCAGATAACTCTTCTGTATTTTGCAATTGTTTTTTTTGAGATATTTAACGTATCTCTTCTGTCGATAACACGTTGGCATCAGAGCTCATTTTTGCCGAAACAACTAGCGTATGGTGCAAGATTAACGGCTGCGATGTTGGATTGTTTGTGCTTGTCTGTACAGAAGCACGTGCTTGCTGCATTTGAATGCAGGGTAGCACTTCCCGTGAACACAATTATGGCACACGGCAACTTCTGAATTTAGCCTCGCAAGTTAAGATATGAGTGGCTAGTGCAACCTTTCACGTTGTTTGCTGTTATGCGGGTTAGAGCCGCTTTTTCTTTGCAACAGAAGAAAACACCGTATGACGTGAACGACGTTGGAGGCAAAGGAAGGGGCTTTGTTTACGACCGTCCCGAAAACGGCGATGACAGCAGTGTGTGCACACTCGCCAATCAGTTGTGGGGTAAGTCGCGGAAATAATGTGCAGGTCTTTCGGATTTGCTACTTTAGGTGCTTGGCCGTAAATGCACCCCTTGCAGTTGTGCCGGTTTAGTGGGACACAGGCCCAGCCAGATTTAAGGTTAGGGGGAAAATAATTTTAGGGGGGAAAGATTTTTGTTTTTATTGTATGTTGAAAACAAATCTTTCTGAGCACAAGAAAATTTGGGGGGAATTACCCCTGAATTTCCCCGTTGCTACGAGTCTGGTGGGAGAGAATTTGTGCTCTCATACAGGGTATCTGAGTCAGTGTGCTGGGTAATGCGCTCTTTCCCAGAAAACCTTTTTTACTTTGAGTCTTCCGTGGTTACGGAAAATTATTGATTTCCAGCAACGCATTCCACCTCGTCACAAAAGGACATTGCTCTGGTATTCTGAGCCGTTTCACCAAACACCACATGTTGAGAAGCTTGATGACAGCTTGTAGTTAAGCGGTCAAAGTTTCCTTATACGCAACCACTTTAAGTCGCGGCAAACAAGCACCATGCGAAGTGTCAATATTTATAAAATGGCTTTCATCCGGTTTTCGGAAACAGTTCCTCATATATTTCTGCTTAAGAGACGTAGTGGTGTGGTGGTTATAGGTCTTTCTAATACTGTGAGCGCCGTCTCTGTAGGCGTTCGTTACTTGTTCACTTGTTTGTTGTTAGAGAAATAACTCAGCGATATACATGTTCAGTATCAAACTTTTTTTTTCTGTATCAAGGTTTTCTTGTTTTTAGTCGGTTCCGATTGGGTATGCTCAAGTATGCCCGCGCATATTTTATTCTTGTTCTTTGTTTTTTCCTGAGACATTTCGGTGGTTTGTCCCGTGACTAAAACTTGCTGTATCAGTATTCACTGGCCTACCTTTTAGACATTATGACCAACTTGACTTAATTTTGTTGGATTATTAAATAAAAAAAAATCGGTCTATGCCCGAAAAAACAAAACCAGCGCTTGTTGGTTGCAAGACATAAAAATTATAATCAGCTCTAGTCAGAACGCTTTTTATGGCCCAGTGTGCGACGGCAACGATTTTGCGATTGTCATCCAACAGAGAACACCTTCGCCATTGAACGCCATGCTTGAGACGGGTTATCATCAACACTGATCTGAATAGCAATGCACCGAGGAGCTATCTTGTCCGGATCAGAAAATCACATCAGAAACCGCGTTTAACTTCGCAGCAGCTGTATCAGGGGCGACTCCAAGTGGACAGCGTCACGCGGGCTCATCACGCAATTTATACCGAGGCCACTGACTGAATGCAACCGTTTGTGGCTTGTGTCACTAAAATTTCCATTTGCGCCCATTCCAGCTGGCACTGCCGTTGCTCTGTGACGTCATTTTCGTAACAGTAAATGAGAAGTTCTCATGAGAATTCGTCCATTGTTACGTAACGTACGTCACAGAGCAATGATAGCGCGAGTCCGCTGCCTACAAGGCTCATTCATATTAGCCCGAGTTACCGGACAATTTATCGTTCGTTTGATATCATCTTCGAATGGGAACTGTCCGTTGGATTGGAATTCAAATTCAATGCTCTATGCAAATCCATTGCTTCAAAAAAACATTCAACCTGATATGAATTATATTTTTAAAAATACTTAATTGCAGAGGGCAGCTCGGGGTCTAGTGGATGAACCCGAGTAAGCTTCTGGGTACTAGGCTCATGATATTAGCCCGAGTTAGTGGACAACTTATCGTTCGTTTGAACTTATTCTCGAATGGGAACTGTCCGTTGGATTGGAATTCAATCTTCTATGCAAATCCGTTGCTTAAAAAAAATATTCAATTTGATATGAAATATCTTTTTGAATACCTGATTTCAGAGGGCAGCTCTAAAGCTCGAGTGAAGTCGAGAGAACGCTTGTACGAACGGTACTTTTTGATTCAGGTCACCTGCAACATGAACACGAAAGGCCAGACATGGAACGAAAATATATGAATAGTAACAAGGCCCGATGAAGAGAGCCCGAGTTTGCAACCTTAATCAGTGAAGTGGGTGGTGGCACAAATGTACATGCCGCTCACATTTTACAGTATAAATCGTAATCGAAAACTCGGGCGTAGCGCGATCTTATCAAGTAAGAGACCTGGACGCTTGGTGCAGAATTCAATGGCAACTGGCTAAGTTTCAGTGCAGTGATAAATGACAGAGCGAATGATCTTTAAATTTTTGTATGTGCATGCACGAAGGAAAGTGTGCACTCGTGACCATGTAACTTTTCTTTATTTGAAGGCATGTCGCTGAAAGATCACAAAAACATTGCTAGCCAGAATGGAGAACTTGCAGATGACGAGTCGGAAAGCTCCGATGAAGAAGCGAGTGCCGAAGAAGGCTACAGTGACGAAATGGAGGAGATCGACGACGATTTGACAAGTACGCCATGAAACGCCCCCTCGTTTTACGACACCAGTAATTCCTGATATTAGCGCCTGTTGGTTTGTTGTTTTTATATTTAGTGTTAAACATGCTGTCGCGAGAACTTTGTTTGACTCCACGGGTTTTCTGGAAATCAAAGGCTGTCCTGCAATTTATTGAATGATTTTGTTTTTAGTGAGATTATGCTGTTTTTTTTTGGTTGCAATTTCTGCAGTCATGCGCCAAACAACTAAATTTAGTTTTCGTATGGTATTAGTTATCGCTTTGTTTTTCATAATAGTATGCTTGCTTTTGTTTATTGCTTTCTCTCGACCCAAGTACATATTATAGCGAAAGCGGTGGCTACAAGTATATCGCGTGAAAACCGCAACAGATGATAGCTTCCCATGCTTCGTTTTTATGAAGTTAAATACTACGTAAGTAAAATACCAACCGTCGAAAAAACTAGAAAATCAACACTGCATTTTGCGCAAAACACATATGATCGCGTGTGACCGTATGCTACCGTGTTTTGATAGGTTAAGCTGCTGTTTCTGATGCTGCAAGATGCCGTCATTCCAAACACTAGTTTTGCTCATTTAAATTGCACTCATCTGCTTGAACGTTAATTTAACAGGAGCAAGGTAAGAATGTAACGCTCTGTTAATCATGTCTTCTATGTGTAGGATTCCAGAGAGAAGTCAAAGAAAGTTTGCTAGGGGGACACGAAGAAAAAGTTCCTTGCGACAATCTTGTTTTGGAGGTACGGCCTGGATTTACGATGCTCGAGTGCATTCGCGCGTGAAGTGAAACCACTTGAAAGGAGAGTTGAAAAAATTTGGTCCTCAGCAGCAGCAGCTCAGTAGCTTTATGTTCTGCCAGGCCTGTGTCAACTTCAGTATCAAACTACCGTTGCTGGCATGTTGTGTGAACAGAGGTTGAGGAGGCGTTTGTGTCTTGGATTATATGACTCGTGCTCTCTTTTGTCGAATTTAATGTCAAACGAACAACCCAGAAGCTGAGTTGCAACGTTTGTAAAGGACAACAACAATATTATTATT
>JGI24022J15233_10006977_pt1 | contig 12366 bp, 6 predicted proteins | sample Ectturendosymbi2_FD_15233 | JGI IMG/M metagenome (IMG submission 15233)
GGGATCAACCCAGAAAGATACTAAAACGTGAAACAGTCACCACCCTAAATTTAGTTAAAAACTCAGGTTTCGAAGCGAAAATGCAGCTAAACAACGCTTTTATAAGAAATGTACTCCGTTAATGATGGTGATTCGCTTTGTCCCTAACAAAAATAATAATCAAAAGATCGAAGAAGAACAAGCGGTGTGACGAGGCACTAACTGCTATGTCAAGATTTCGCTTATCAATTTGAAAGTTTCAGCAATTTGCACGGGTCAACGGTACTCTAATGTTATAAAGCTTCATGCGGGCAAATTGAGGCCTGTCTGAGACAAAATAGTACACGAACAAATAGATAAAAAATGTCCTAAAAATACGAACAGTTTAAACTATCTCTCAGCATATTTGTGGTTGAATACCAATCATTTACGAAATTTTCGATCAGATAACCTGTCTCACGATAAATCTTGTAAGGAGATAATAATTAACGAGCAAGACAAAGAAAAATTCCAATAAAATTTCTTAAAATAGAATATAAAAATTTCATCGTTATTCTTTGAAAGTTTCTACAAATGTCGATATTGCTATGCAATGTTTTGAAAATTTCGGGGGGGGAAAATGCCCCAAATGCCCCCCCCTGGTTGCGCGCCTGCAATAAACTTCGCTACACTCTCGTTAACATAGCGTGAGTTCATGAACCTTAGTAACTGTGCGATCAACAACTGGCAGCCATTCGACCGTGACTTGGTTTTAGGGTTCAATGTCAAGCTCGGTCTGCTTCTCGAGATAGCAACCGCGTAGAGGCAACTGTCTTGACTGAGCTTGCAGACGTTCTGCACTTCGGAGGTAACACACAGCGCTCGTACATCTGATCACAACAATGCACAAGCATTGTTGTGCGGTAGTTGTCAAGCCAGGGTATTTAAACACATCTCTGCATGTTTGACTGCTGTTTGCGCTTCCAAATTAATTGTTTTCTGATGTTACGATATATTGTTTTCCCTTGGAACTGCTAAATCTGTTAGTAAAAGCAGTAATATCTATGGTCACAGACAAAATAGTCCTATTTTGTTCTGTTAATTTCGCCAATTGGATAGTGCAAAACTTTCAGAACTTCCAAAACGGAGTTTTATTTTGGATTGGTTTTCGCAAGGTTGACCAAGGAAAAGATTTGAGGTTTGGTGTGACGATAATCTTATATGTTGACGCCCAACAGCATTGGCTTTGGATTTTCTGTGCTCACCTTTTGTGCATTACCAAGTGGTTTTGCGTTAGTTGCGATAGCGGAGCCGACTGTCGAAAGCTTGCAGTAAACTTAGAGCTTTTAATAATTTCGCTTAGTGTTTTAGATTCCTGCTAGCATCTGCGTTGTTCTAAGTTCGCATGAGGTTGCCTTTTACGTGCTTTACGTGACAGTTCACGAAGCCCTTCATAACTGGAAAAATAACGTATATGATTCTATTTTTTTTTGTTTGAAAATAGATTGCATTATAGATATTATTAGCGCGCAAAATGAACCATGCATCAGACCTCCGCCGAACACCTTACAGACTCACCGAACCCCTGGGTTTCAAATGAATACAGGTTAAGAATTACTTTTTAGCAGTCGAACTGCTGACGTCATGAATCATGTAGCCTACTGTAGATCGAAGCTGGGAACAGAACCATCAACTTTCTCTGCTGCTGTGGTGAGTTAGCAGCATTCAGGCGCGCTTTGACCAACGCTCTAGCTCACTCACCAAAAATTATGTATTACCAACTGAAGTGCAGTTCTCGTATTTATCCTTAGCTTCTTTGGACTCAATCTCGATGGTGATTGCTGCAGCGGTGGTTCTTTCTCACGTGCCATCCATGTACGGATAACCGTGACCGTGACAACTGTTTTAAAGTCGTAGTGCTATGAAACAGGGTGCATCTAGCTCTAGTCAGTCAGTAAACTCAATTGAAAATACCTTGATCTTTTGTCATGTTAAAAGACTTTGCAGGTCAGTTCTTGTGCTTTGCTGTAATTACTAGGCCTATGTCTCAACTTAATTTTGCAGAAACGCGGGTCAGCATCACGTCAAATGCAGCAAAAAGGAAAATTTGCGATAAGATCATCCAAAAGCAGTGGATAGGCCTAAGCGCTGAGTCAAGCTACAAGCTAGTACGCAGGGACAAGGTTAAATACTTCCAGTAGAAGCATCACCAGTTTGTGATCTAAGGAAATTTTTGACATGTTCTGATGACTTATTCAGTTTAGAGAACCGTTAGGAAAGCCTTTTAAGCTGAATGTGTTGCATAAAACTTGATCTACCTTTACTGAAATTAGAGACATCAACTAATTCTAACTGACTATAGGTGAATTCTAAGCAGGATTCTGTGCAAATTTACACCAAGTTGACTTTCGATCACCACTACACCTGTTTTTGTCAGATGGTGGCTCTAGTTTCAGATGGGAAGTGAACAGACCCAATGACAACGTATACCTTACCAAAACAACGACAATAAATCCTTATTATCTGAAGCGAAGACAGTCATGCAGTTGTGATAACCGGTACTGTTTGAATTTTACAGCCGGCATCGCGCTATGGGTGAACAGTGCCAATATTATTATCTCCAAGTTATCCCCGTCAAATTCAAATCGTTATCTACGTCTGATTTTACTGAAGCTGTACTGGATGTTTCCTAATGTCGTGTATGGCTTTTGAGCCATGAAAATACTGCGAAATGCTGTCTAAACGACAGGGAAAATGCTCCATTTAAAACATCCTCGCGTTGAATTGATGTTATTATTTGGCAAAGGTAAGCTAAGTTGCGCACAAATTGTAGAGTTTCTTGTTAGTCGTACCCGGAAGTAGGTCGCACTATTGCGTGATTGATATCGGTGATCACGTGGTTCGTGTCAATCTTTGTTCTGAGCACTGGTGCCACGCCTAAGAATTTTACAGTAGATCTAGTGGTTTTTGGACTGACCTAGTGATTTTTCACTACAATCTAGTTATTTTTGCAAGTATGTATTTAAAGAAGATCGGTTATCTTGTTTCTAATTTTTCACCGCTTTTTTATCGGTAAACAATTGGGTACGTAAATTGTTGTGTGAAGATTTGCACCAACAGAACGAACAAGCTTTCTAACCTCAATTTCTTATTGTTTTCATTTCTGTGCTATTATTGCTGCAATGTTGCTTATGACCTAATTACTTTCATTTCTTTGCAGGAACACTGCAGTAGAAATATATTGTTTGAATATTAGGTTGACGGATGCAAAATACTCCGTGAGTCTTGTCGTTTTCAGCTCTTGAAAGAAGCATAAAGATGGTTGGTATAAGACAGGGGTGGGGAACCTGCTGCCCGTGGGCCAAATGCGGCCCGCGTGAACGTTTGAAATGGTACGCATCAGAATTTTCGTTACCCAAGTTCGAGTATACAGCAACGAGTTAAAACGAAGCTCCATAGTAAGCAGGTACTTACAATTAATATCTATGGACAGTAAGTCAAGAGAAGTCGCTCTTCCTCACAGGTAGATGAGGGTAAATTTTAAGAGGAAAAAATTGAGTGATTTTGCGACGCCAGCGATAATCCACAATTCATGCGGCCCGTGATAATAAATAGGTTCCCCACCCCTGGTATAAGACTTTCCAGGCTTCAGCATGATCTATTTAACAAACTTGCAAATGGTGTAAAAGTTTTTTTGNCGGTAAAGCACATAAGTCAATGATTTCAAGCAAATTCGTTAACTTCNACGCAGAAATTATCTATCCAGTTATTTTTTTCAAATTTGGTGATCGTGTTAATTGTTAATNTAGTGATTTTGGAAAGAGTGTGAGGCAGCACTGGTTCTCAAACCAGATAGCAGGCCCGCAACCAGGTGGGGAGCAATTCGATAATTTCCCCTAATACATTTTTAGTTGTTAGTAGGTAAAACAAGTTGTTGCAGTTACAGTATTTGCAACAAGTTGCAATTGTTTCCCCCGGATAATATCAGCCAGTTGCGGTCCTGCCAGATAGCGTGTTGAGAAGATAGGGTGCGTGTGGATAAACTATCGTAAATTATGACTGTGACTGTGTGCTACTCGTAGTGTTGCATTGTAGGGGAACTTGCGACTCTTACCGTGTTTCCCGCAAAATAAGACAGGGCTTATATTAATTTTCACTCCGAAATGTACACTAGGGCTTGTTTTCGGGGGATGTCTTATTTTGATAGATCAAAAACTGAAGTTACAAAGTAAAAATTATGAGATTTTTAAATAAACAGACATTACGAAAAACTATCTACATTTACTTATCATTAACATGTTTTTTATTCAGAAACTCGTTAACAACAATTTATTCGAGTGTTTACGTCGAATGATGTGATTGGCTGAGAGGAAGTTTTGTCGTCACCAGTCAACTAGGGCTTATATTAAGGGTACGGCTTATATTAAAATCATCCTCAAAAACCACGTTAGGTCTTATTATCGGGTAGGTATTATTATCGTGGAAACACGGTACTTACGTATCAGCGAATTTAGTGCTGTTGGCTGTGTTCTTTGCTTGGATCGTAACGTGCGTTCTCTTTGTGTTTGTTCGATTTGAATCGCCATTGTTCCACGACGCGTCGGCAGCGCTGCAGTTTTGACTTCTGGTTTAGACAGAGTTGCGGTTGGGCTCTGAGTCTAGTAAGAGTTATGCTGGCATTTCGCTAGTTGAAAGTAGTTGTGCTTTCCGAACGGCACTGGTGCAACCTAGCGCAGGGCCACGATCTGCGAACTCGCTAACACGCCCGATACTTCGTTCAGATCACTGACAGGCAATGCTTGACTGCGTCAGCATGTCAGTGTAGAGGAGTCAGCTGAGGTCTGCAAGGATTCAGGTCACGCGTAAATGGATAACAAAACAAGCTCAGTTGTTATTTTTCAAGTAGACTGTTAGGTTAATGTGCGTATTCGTACGTTTATTGAGCAGCTTGCAAGGTTAGCTTTTCAAATAATTTCGGGCTACTTGCATGCTATTTTAACGTTTAAAGCAATAACCTATAAGCTAGATCAGGGCTCCTCAAACTATGGGTCGCGACCCCAAATGGGCGAAGTGTAATTTTGAGGTCGCGAAAAAAATGACTTAAGAAGTCAGATATACAAGTTTTTGTAAACTTTACAAAAAAACTTAATAGTAAGCTTGGAGTGAATCTATTTCTACTGCATCATAGCGGCAATACCGTGTTTCATGCAGTCAGTTGTTTACTAGGATGTCTGCCTGAGTTAACAAATGATAATAATGAACCAAGCACAAGTTACGCGCTGTTACGTCAAGATTGTTTTAACGTACTGGCCAATATTGACCTTATTGCATTCATTCTGACACGAAGCCACGTTTCTGCATAGAACTCCGGGTCCAGTCGTCTAGGGATCCAGCTACTTTGACAGCATACTGAGTAGTTTTAGACTAAAGTTAAAAGATTCATACGCAGTTTCAGAAGTACTTTTGGACTTTGATTCAGGAAAAGTTGGATCCACAAACCATGCACAACAGTAGCGAAACCAGCCCAAAATTTTGGGAGGGGCCAAATATTTTGACTTTAAGCGAGCAATATTGTTTGGTTTGGGTCACCGCACAAAACAACAAGATAAGCTAGAAATTTAGGGTGCATGACTGCATGGCCCCCTACCTCCACCATGGTTACGTCTATGATACACAATTGAAATTTCAGGAGGCCAAACACTTACCATGCCCAGGATGAATTTGCGGAGTTATAGTTATAAATGACAAAAATTTGTAACTGGAATTTTCATAACAGAATTTATGTGATTTTTGATTAAGAACAAGAAATGAATGTCTGGTCATTTCTGATCTAGCCACTCATAACCTCTTAGACTTTTGCACAACGTATTTGTGTGAAGTGTCATTCTCAAAATTGAAAGTCATCAAGTACAAAAACCGATCCTCTTTGAAAAATGTTGAGAAATTCGTCCTGCGTTGTCTTGTATCAATCTACGAATGGATGATCTGTGTAAAAATCAAGTGCTTCCATCCCATTAGTTGTGATTCATAATTTCCACAAACTGAATTTTTTTTTTGTTATTTTTTTCGCATTACTGCTTCCATTACGTGATAATTTTATTACCGTATAGTTACTTTCGTGGATTGTGTGAATTTTTATGAGTACGCCATAGAGAATAGTGCCCTTTGAGATATATAATGGAACGTTTCACACGTATCACAGCCTTGTGCACAGGCTGTACTTAAGTTGAAGATATGGATAGACAAGAAAATAGAAAGGAAGGGACAGGTTGATACTGATGCTCAAGAAACAAGTAGTGCTTCCAAGTGTTGTAGACAAGTGATCAGTATCCCTGTCAGTCTTTGCTTTCAAATATGTGTGGATTGCGCAAAAGTAAGAGCAAAGATATTCTTGAAACGTTGTTTAAAACAAGATATTCATCACAAGTGTATTGACGTCGACCTGTTGTTAAAACATCATCGGAGGAAAGTAAGTACAAACTTACAGGAAGAGATAGAGACTGCGCCAAAACAAAAGGAGGATCCAAGCCATGTCCGAGGAAATAGACTTACTCTTGTTTAGACGTTGCTTATATCATCACTTTTGTTTTGGCGCACCATTTTTTCTCCTCTAATTTATTGCTCTTTCCTCCTGCTTTGTGTTTTAACTGATTGTTGCTAGTTAGTCTTGTCTTATCACATATAGTGTTTTTTACTACTTGTTTGTGCTTAATCTAACTGCTTTTTTACGGTACTGTCAACGCTAGCTCAACATGATATTCACGCAACCTTTGTCTTTGTTTCGTAATAATCACTGCTTTGCGTACTTCCAGTCGTTTTTACCTTTAATTTACTTGGACTGAAGATGCCGTATGGCGAAATCGATTTCCAATAACATCTATGCGTGCTGATTTCTGTCACTTGTGCACAGGCTGTACTTAAGTTCACACGTATCATTAACATCTAGGCTCAAAGCTATCCGTTAATGGGGTCGCATAGAAAAACCACTTCTAAAATGGGGCCGCAGAACAAAAAAGTTTGAGAAGCCCTGGTCTATATGACGTCACTGGACTAGTTGCACATTGTCCAGCAGGCAGAGCGCTATGAAACAAGAGCGAACCCTCAGTGCCATCAACGAAATATAACCAGCCAGTCCGCCCTGTAAGTACCGTACCACAGGAACCGATATATTGGCTTTTCGGCGCAATTTTTTTCGATAACTCGCNAACCACTGAAGCTACGTCGACATGNAAGAAATTGCAAGGAAGATTTTTTGACGGCGCATCTTTTGAGATATTGATGACGTATTTGTGACGTCAGACCGNGACAGAAACGATATCTTGCGTAGCCAAAAAAGTAGTGGTTTTGTTCAAAGACCTGTGGAACGTGATCCAAATACGTAAGAAAAATAGGCCAACAACCAAACTTTAAAAAACATGGACAAAAAATTCACCATGTTTTTGGGAGTGGCCATGGAAGAAATTGTNNATTTTTTGGGGGTGTTTTTTTCATTTTTCGCTTTCGAAGGCACGAGTGCATCGTTAACTGTCACCACCTGCTTACCGTCATGTCGGCCACCACCTGCTGACAAGCATCGCCTCGCGGCACACCGGTGCGCCGGGGCACGTCGGTTGCGGAGCACTGCCTCNGTGATCAAAAAGCAAAATACCCAATGTTTTCTTGGTTCGCTGAAGTTGAGGTTCAGCCAGAACGTATAGATATGGTTAACAAAAAATCCGAAGTGTTTTAAAAATTTTGGTTCATTTTGGAGTATGTGTTGATGTCACCTTGCTGTTGATCTAGTGTTAAATGTTCCACGTCGGCTATGAAGTACATTTAGAAATTCTTATGTGTGATGCATTCTATGGCAGCTTTTTCAATATTAATTCTACGTCAGGGGTGACCAAACTACGGTCCGCATTCGGCCCGCCGACCAGTTTAATATGGTCCGCCAAATACCTTGCACATATTTTTCAAGCACGTTTCCGACTGTGGACAGCAGTGCAACAGCATTGGCTGAAAGTGTAAACAAAATGGTGTGATTTTATTGTTATTATTGTAGTACAATATATTTTAACAACCTTGTTTTGCATAGATTTTGTAAATCGCCCTGTATCTGGCCCTCCAGTGGCCAGGCAGTCGCGAATTCGGCCCTCGGGTCAAAACGTTTGGCCACCTATGTTCTTCGTAATAGTTCGTCTAGATCAGGGGTTCTTAACCTACGGCCCGTGAACACCTTAGGAGTCCATTAATGTGTTTTAGCGGGTCCGTAAACCACAATCAAGAAAATCAGCCTGTTTTTATCCGACCATTTGTTCCATTATTCCGCTTAACCGCACCACAACTGTAGTGTGACATGCACCTCTCGGCCTAACTAGATAATTCCAATATTACCAGTGGCGCAGTGAGGCTAAGTGCCGCCCGGGTCCGATTATGGAAGTGCCACCCTTTCCACCCCTTAAATTCCTTTGCAAGCATTTTAAATGAAAGGCGAATTTTTTGTCTATGTTTTTTAAAGCTTAAAAAACTTCAAAAAACATGAGCAAAATATTCACCATGTTTTTTTGGGTGGCTGTGGGGGAAATTGTCTATTTTTTGCGTCTCGCACCTTAGGAGGGCCATTTTCATAAAATAGGTCAAATAGGCTTAAAACCCGCTATGGTTGAGAAGCGCTGACTCGCAGCCTTCATTGTGAACTGAAAATTTGGTCTAGCTGTTGAGTTGGGCTTTAATTTCGAGTGCAAAGTGTTGTTCCTTGCCTTCGTTTGTTACCATTCCAAAAATTGTAATGGCAAATCCTGCCAGGTGGGGCGTCTGCCTTTTCAATGCTGAGTAGTGATTACAACGTCTTAAATTCAATGGTAATCGCTCTTGGCAACTTTATTCAGTGCAGCCATTTCTAAGCTGCTAAGGTTTGGAGGAGAAAAATGCATTTTTATGAAGCAAGATTTTTTATATGTTTTTATGATGGCAAGATTATTGATTCATTAGATTTTTGTTTTATTATAAACAAAATCNTCTCACCACAAGAAAATTTGGGAGCACAAAAAATTCGAGGGGAACTGCATCCGAATGCCTCCCCCGTGGCTACTGACCTGCCAAGTTGTGCAGCTGTTTCGATTAATGTCCATAAAAGCAGGGTTGCGGAGTCGGAGGTAAAATGTCCCACTCCTACCTTCCAAATTTTTCCAAAATTTCCGACTCCTTAACATAACGTGAGTGAAGTTTGCCTGTCAATTTATTTACAGAATATTTACTAATGAATATCAATTCTAGTCAAGTCAATCAAGTCGTCACACACAATCAGTTGGTCGCTATGACCAGCCCCAGATTGTTCTTGAATTTCTGCTGCTCTTTCTTCTGTAGTACTTGACCCTTCTCTTGGTCGTTCACTGAGTTGTTTGACAATATTCAGCATATTGGATTCATTATTATCTGTGACAATGCATAATACACGGTCTTTCTGAAGGCCATAGTCTTGCAACACATTTTTTTCCAATTGTGTTAAGAACTTGCTGGAATGTTGGGCTTGAGTGTCTCTTAAGCCAGAGGTTCCCTATCTGGGGTACATGTACCCCTAGGGGTGCATCTGCTTATCTGAAGGGGTACATTTTAAGGTTAGCAAAAGAAGGAAAATATATTGATACATTATCTATTTGCAAATAATTATACTATACGTATATCAGGGAATACTGCTGTATTTTCAAAAACCATTATATGTTTATTGCTAAATGCATATATGATTAATCATGATAAAACATTTTGTCATGTGACATTTTAGGGGTACATGCTCGTCTGCCGAAATGCTGAAGAGGTACATGGTCCGAGAAAGTTCGGGAACCCTGCTTTAAGCTAAGGTTTTGGTGTAATGTCTTCCTTCATTCACATACCTGACATTAATGGCAAAGTAACGTGGTGGTGCTGGCGGGCGCATGCATCCATTTTCACGTGAACAAATTTATTGCTTAGCTTGCTCTTCAGCCGTTTCTTTTAACTTTCATATTCGTCAAGTACTAGTTTCTTTATGTTATCTCTGTTTAGAGACACTCCTAGTTTTCGTGCCAATTCGCCAATCAGTGCTAATACTTCGGGTTGAAAAAAGAATCTCAGAGAAATGCCATTGAAAACAGTCATGTCAACAATGCCTTTTTAAAAATGCGTCTGGAGTTATTGTTATAGTCACTTTGTCACTAGCAAAAAACTTTGTCTGAATTGCTGTAGCAGGCTTCTTTCCGGTACTCAAAGTTTTAGTATTTGATGCTGTAGATGATCCAGACGAAGTTGCACCAGTATTAAAATCTCAAGATGAAGACGGCTCAAATGTCTTAAGTAAGAAGTCCGTGTCGGAGCAGGGACTTATAGGAGTAGTATCAACGGAAGCGCTAATTTTTTCATCACACATTCTTATTTCACCATCTTCGCTTATTATGTATTGGCATACTCAATATTACAAACCACTGATTAATGTAAAATATTCATATGCTGAAGATTTATGTTTGGACGCCATGTTATCGGTGCACCACTTTTACAGAAAAAGTAAAAAACTGTTTTGCTTCAAAAAGTTTCATTTCTGCAAATATGTAAAAACTTAAATAAATGCAATATAAAGCGTTTATTTCAAAACGTTCAAAAAATGATAAAAATTTTTTGCTCAAAGTTACTTTGTAGTTAGTAAACGAAATGGCATGAACCCAACAAAACTACTCGAGTTTCAAATCTCGGTGTTAAGTTACTAAATTTCCAAACTTTCACTAATCGGTTCTAATTGACAGTCTGCCACTGTTGCAATTGCAACCCTAACTTACTAAGTCTAAACAACTTATACGTTTTACTAAGTTAGCTATAGTGTCACATTGTTTTAGAACAGTGGTTCCCAAATTGTGGTACGCGAAGGCCTTCAAAGTGGTACACGAATAGACCTACTTTCTGTTTTTCTCCACAAAAAAATATATTTACAGCTATAATTTTTACCTGTTGGGTTCTGTTAATAAATTCCAGAGTTTTTGTGTAGCCTACTTCCCTTGTTGGTTTCTAAAAATGGGCATAATACTTTCTCACAGCCATTTTCTTCATGTTGTATTTGTGTCAATTATGGTTTTCCAAACTTTTGATCGAATTATATTTATCACATTGACTTTTGCTGGAACAAGGTGGTACGGGTTGACAGCACGGGACCCGCAAATGGTACGCGATCAGAAAAAGTTTGGGAACCACTGTTTCAGAACATGCAAGCTGTGTAATGTATATTGTATAAAAATTAAACTGTATCAGTCTGTCGCACTCGGCGACAAACTTCCCAGTGTCACACCTAAACTTAAAAGTAATCAACTGTTCGGAAACATCTACCGCACTGACCCTATTTTTCTCACTAAAACATAACTACCGCATTTTCTCGTACATCAGCCGCGCCCGGCCAAACATCATCCTTGGAACAGTAAGCCACGTAGTTGCATACTGCGTGGAAAGAAGCATGAGTGAATCTGTAGCAGTGCTTCCACAAGTTTGAAAAATCCATTGTTGGTGTGAGTGTGACCAATTTGCCTGAGTGATAGCTTCAACTATGCTTGTGCAAGCTTCTTTTCACACAATATAAAACTACCGGGCTTGTTAGAATAGAATATGTCTGTGCAGGCTTATGGGAACACGTCGCATAATAACTAAAGTTTAGTTGTAACTTTAGAGCAGGCATGTGCAACCTTTTTCACTGACGGGCCGCATTCGATTTTTAGGAAGTTACTGCGGGCCGCATCAGTTTTTATGAGATGAAATTTTATTCATTCTCCTAAAAAATAAGTTCTTAGTGGTCACTCAACAGATATGGACTATATGCTGTAGGGTAAGTTCCTCTGTTTGAAACCACCAACAACATGCCGGCGACAGGCTTATTGAAAAAGATGAGACATATGATATTATGAAGTCTCTCAATTCAGTCAAACGTAATTTATTCATGCATATCGTCACTCCGTCTCTTAGTTGAGTCCACTGATGCGATGCTTGATGTTGAAGGTCTTTACAGATTTTCGGAACATTTGCATTCATAGAACTGCAAGCAACTCGAAGTTCAAATGATTGCCTGGCGATTGACCTCTGTGCTTTCCTTTGCAATATTTTATCTTTGAAAAAAATTGTTCGCAACAATAGGTGCTTCCAAAAAGTGAAATGATCTTCAAGGCGTGTTAGGCAAGGTTCGGATGCTTCCCTCGAACTTAATTTTTATAAAAGCTTACAAGATCGTTTTCGCCACAGACTCTTTTTCATGCCATTATCTGACTGCAGATCAATCAGTTCAAGTTGAAGGTGATCCGGGCTTCGATCTACAACTGTGTTGAAAGGGTCACTAAATATATTAGCAATATTTGTAAAGCCACAACAGTGACCCACACCAAGCGAATCTATCGCAATTTATTGCGTAAGGAAACTAGTTTCGTG
>JGI24022J15233_10006979_pt1 | contig 12365 bp, 8 predicted proteins | sample Ectturendosymbi2_FD_15233 | JGI IMG/M metagenome (IMG submission 15233)
ATGGATTGATTGATCAAAGGACACCAAAGGGTTTAAAAGTGTTCTGCTAAGTTTAGGCAATGTGGTGCACTCGGATAATGATGAAGACCGTTTGTATGCCTGTTGCTGCACACAGAAGGTGACTGTCAAAGGGTGTCATAGATACAGTATCTTGGCTGTCACAGTCCACAGATATCTTCACTAAGTTCAATGAAGTTAATTTGCAATTGCAGGGGAATGGTGATAACCTCATTAAAGCCAAACCAGAAATCTTCACCTTCTTGTCCAAGTTTAATGCTGTTCAAACGAAATCGCGCCCTTCATGAACTCCAGTTTCCAAATCATTAACTCTAACAGTTTCCAACTGCTAAATGAGTTAATTTACTAAATTAAGTTTTATGTGAAATGCATCTTTGCACTCATTCTTATTTTAATCATTTTCAAACATCCCAAATATACGAAAAAATTGTGTTTATGTGTGCTAGGGGTGTAAGGGGGCGATGGAAACTTTTTTGTCAGAAAAGGGGGCGCTAGCCAAAAAAAGATTGGAAAACACTGTTCTACACAAACGCTGGGGAATAACTGTTGCGTTTCGTAAAGAGAGGTTTACTTGAACGGGTAATAAAAAGACCTTGAGTTTCTTAAAATGTGCAACGTATGTTTTATTCGTTGATAAAAGGTCTCATCTCTGACATGCCACGATTTCATTCGTGCATAAGTGTTGCTTTGTCATAATATCCCATTGCTTGGCCTTGCTGAGGATGTTGTTTGTAGATGACATATTGAACAGACGTGCGACGTTTAAACGGGTCTGCGTTCAATGTATTCATGGAACTGCGCGAACGCATCTCTTTTCAGGAGTTGTTCAACAACTTCCGCAACATCATCGTCCCGGAGGCCGTGAAGCACTTGCAGTGCGAGGAGCCGTCCGTGATCGAACTCGTGACCGCGCTGACCGCGATCCTGCAGGGCGTGCGTCTCGACGAGCTGACCAAACAGGTAAAAGCGAACAGCTTCTTGAAACTTGATGTCAATGCTTGCGTCGACGGGGCGTTTATCATTGAAACTTGCTTTTGTGCTTAGTTGATGGGCCACATGCGCAACCAAGGGGCGCAGAATGGCACGGCCTCCCCCTACGAGGACGCTCTTTCCGATGTGCACAATCTGCAACGACAATACCATCAACTGCTGCAGGACGCCAGGCTGGTGCGTTTGTGGCTGTTTGCGTTCGATTCGTCGCCCTGTACAAAAAGGCGCTTTCGTGTTGGTTAAATGCATTTCACAATCGATCAAGTAGTGGAACGGGTGTGATGTCTGTTTGTTGGAAACCTTTGCGAGTTTTGTGAACGAAGCGCGCTTTTTTCGTTCGGGTTTCATCGCGTTTGGTGAGATTTCATTCGAATCGTAACCTTTGAACGATTTCCCACTTTCGTATTGACGTCATGACAAGTGGTCGTTGAACCGATGTGTACCTGGTTTTTGATTGGAGCTCGTCAGGTCGGTCAAAATTGCTCCTTCAAACTGACCTCAGTCTCTCCCAGAGCCACCTTTGAAGGTGTAGTTTAATAAGAAGGTCTGACAGAGGTTGCTGGCAAACTCTGCCTGAGAATGAAATGACTGTGTGCCGGACAAAGCAGTTCGTTGCGCAATAACCGTGTTCTTAGGTGCGACCGTGTTCATGATCAATGTTTCGTGTCGCGCAGAAACGTTCGGACGAGCACAGGCTCACCGCTGGCCAGATGCTGCTGCAAGCTTTCGATGGTCTGTTTTGCGCTGTCCAGAAAGAGTTCCTCTCGCTTCTCTCTGCGCGGGAACGCTTCAACTTTCCGCGCGAGTGGGCTTACGTGGCTGCGCTCAGTGAACCGTTGCAATTGCAGAAGTTCAAGAACTTGTCGGGTCAGTTGATGGTCTTGAGAAAGGCGTCGTTTTCAAACAACGAAAAATGTTGTTCAACAATCTGTTCATTATTTTTAGTTTCTGATGAATGCCAACGAAGTATCTTCTGCAGCTACTGGTTTTGTTTTTGCTGTGAATGACCTTAACTCAGCAAGTGGAACTGTTTACCATTAATAGTTAGGCCAAACCCCATCTTTGCAACAGTAACATTTTGCTTGAGATGACTCGATAAAGAAGTTAATTCTTGTTGTCAACGTTTCGTGCCACGATTTATTTCCCGCCTGGTGCTCATCGCCCCGTTATTTGATCAGGATCGTCTGAAGCGCTGCAAGCGATACTCTTCGTCAAACAGTTGCAGGCCATGCATGACTTCTTCGTTCTGTGCCAGTCGAGCGCCCGAGCCTTCCTTGTGGACAGGATGCCATCCGGCGAAAAGAACACCATGACTGGTAACTTTCTTGCCTGACCTCCCATTTGCAACGTGTTTCATTTGGAAAAGATTTAATAACCCTTAATGAAAAGACGGTGTGCTGCACGAAAATATTGTATCTAGATCAGTTCGTGCGTGTCTGGAATGCATTGCGCGGCATCTGGAATGCGATGACTATATACAGCATATAGTAAATCCACAGTTCTGTTGTACTAGTTAACAAATCACTGGTACTGTTCCGTGTGCGAACAACTGTGCTATTGTCCACGTTGCTCAAAGTACGGTCGATGACACTCACGCTCGTTACATCGTCAGAGTTTGAGATTAAGCCGTATTAAAAATGAACGCTGTGCCTGTCCTGGCTTCCAACGTTCTGCTTTCGCTTGTATCAGGTCATCACTACATCGGTAGCAAGTCGATATACACCGAGGAGAGGCTGGCCAAGCCCATCAAGCACTTCGTCTCGTATTTCGTGCAGGAATTGCTCATCGGCGTCCCGTCGGAAGTGAGTGCCATCCCCCAACGTTGCTAGGCAGCACAAACTTTTGTTGTTGTTTAAAGCGAAAGCCTCGTCGCTTGATCGACTGCTGCAACAGATGTGCGCGAAGAGAAACTTTCGAAAAATGCGCAAACAGGAATTTTAGTTTCTTCTCTTTACTTGTCTCTGTGTCTGCGCGTGCGAAGCCCACATACGCCGTAAAGTTGTTTTTACTCTGGCATAATTGCAGTAAAAAAGTTTCGAGTGTTTCATGCTAGGCGAATATATTCCTCACTAGCCAGCGCTTCCCTTCGACTGTTTTTCGTTGTTAAACCTATAGGTCAGGGTTTTTTAAAGGAAAATGTTAGGTACCCGGTATGGACCTTTAGAGACCCGATTTCTCTGATTCTAGGGACCCGATTTTCAATTCTGGGGACCCGAATTGGGTCCCTAAAACACCTTAAAAACCCTGATATAGGCTGTTACCGTTGGCGGTCGTTTGGTGCATGATGGAGGTTGTTGCCTAGAAAAAGGTGCGGGTAAGAACGTGATGTAGGTTGTAAAAATTTGCAAAAAAGTATTTCGTGGAACCGCTAGACCCCCCTTATCGTTGGAGATTTTTACAGGGCCACAGATAATACCCGGTCCCTTTGCAGTCGCCGTGCACGAACACAGAAAAGCGCCTGCATTGTCCAGTGTCCCGCACTGCTTCCCGTAAATTTTGCATCATCCCTCAGTGTTCTAATCTTCTGTTCCTAGTTTTTTTTGGTGGCTTGGTCTCCTAAAGCGGTGGTTTCCCTCACGATAATAAAGAAACTCGTCATCATACGGCAGTTCTTAAAGGATTGGCCTGAGTTGTGGGCGAACAGTCTCCTTGGTCGTGATGCAGTATGGATCACCTGGTTGGTGCGATCACCCCCCAGTCGTGTACAATGAACGGGGAGTGGATGTGTTCGCAAAAGAGTGGCCGCAGTCGGTTACACTGTCTATCAAAGAGTTCAGTGTTTACTCGATGATTGATTGATCATTTGCAGTTTGCTCGACGCAACGTCAATAGGCTGACGTCAGTGGACTTCTGACGTACTCAGACAGCGTCAGATTGACGCCGGAAGTCTGCGCGGGCGCCGATCTAACCCCCATCTTCTTTGTGCCACCTCGCAGGCGCTGGGATACGCGACGTGCAGCTACATAGAGTTGCACGGAGTCGAGCTGGCAAGCTTTGCTCGACCAAACGGTCCGCCTCTGGTGACGGACGACATATGCAAAGCCGCTGTGGAAGCGAAGTACCCCCAGGTACCAACGCGAGCATCCCCTTTTTTAGTTTTCGCAATTGGTCTGGCTTCGTTTCGTGTGACGCATGACAAAGCTTTCCAGGTCGTATTTCGAATACCAGTTCGGTATTAACGGCGTCATTTTTCCCTGACAGCGGATTTCGTTCTGGTGACGATCTTGTGGCATTAGTACGTTCCTGATTTCCATTGCTTCCTGAAAACAAGGAGCACCTTGCCGTGTCAGCGACCCCACCTAAAATAACAACTAAGATGCTACCTGCAGAGTAGAGCAGTGGTTCTCGACCTTTTTAACGCTGAGGCACACTGCAAAGAATCTGAACGTTTTAGCGACTCAATTCCACGCAGTTCATGCAGTAATTATGCTTTGATATGTTGTTGACATACATGAAAATCTCTGGCGGCACGCAGGTTGAGAAACACGCACCAGATAGGCGTATGCTGACGCAAACGGTGACGCATGTCTGTGCGCGTATAATCATGGCGGCTGTGTGCGTAACCAAGACCTCGTAGATCTCTGGATGGCCTTGGTGCAACAGACTTTGCTTCGCTATTTTGCCTCCTGTTGTTGTTCGTGTGGCACGTGACTACGTCATGTGGCCGTGCAACAATGTTGCTGCATTGCGTTGTCATTGCACTTCACCTTCGCCTGATGGAAACCAGATGCGTTTGACTCTGCTGCTTGGCGTATTGTTATAGAAATTCTATATAAATTCTTGTTTTTGAAATTCTAGTTTGTGAACATGCGCAGTGAAAACTGTTGCAACAGATCTGTGCGTTTTCACTCTATTGAGCGAAGTAATCAAATAGGACATTTTTTCGGCAAAGTCAAAGTGTGTCGGACCCGGGGGGCGTGCAGAGGCCTGGTGATGCCGGGGGGCAACTGCTTGATTGTATGTGCCCTGCCAAATGCTAATGTACTTTTGAGAAATGTGAGAAATACAGGCATTTGAAATACGTAAAAACTAGTGCTTACGGAAACGATGGCAGTGTTTCACCTCTCTCTCTCGCTCTCAGGTAACTTGAAATACATTTGCATGCCCCCCAAGCAAGTTCCCATCAGATCCATGCAACATGTGTTAGCAAACTTACAATACGGAGAATTATCTTGTTACAGCATTTCAATGAAATGTAATTTTTGTAATTTCACTCTTTGGATGCCGGGGCCGTCGCCACCGCTCTGCACCCCCCTGGTCGAACCCAAACATTTGTTGGCCTGTCTCAGAGGAAAGACATGTGCCGCGACGGCGCCATAATTTGTTTCGGCCATTTGAAGTCGGAAGGACGCTGTTATATTCGGTTTTATGTGCGCCACGCTTTCACTCGGCGTAAGCTTGTCACGTGACAACCTGTTTGTGTCCGCAGAATTTCATCGTCAAGCCGTCGATGCTGGTCTACCAACTGAATCAAGCGTGGAAGGATCTGGATCGAGCCCAGAGGCTCGATTCGAACATCGTGGCCGTCCGGTCCAGTCTCCAGAGAGCGCAGTTGCAGGTAATACACGGCAAAGTCAAAACGCGACCGTAAGACCCAACGTGACCAGTCTCCACAAAGACAGACGGGTTTGAATCCCATCGGCAATTTTTTTATGGAAAATCAATTCCACGCAACACTACGCAGCTTCAGTCTTGAAATGCGTGGCATTACGTGAAAACAATTTCTCATTGAAAAAAGTTGCTGTTGGATTAAAACTCTTCATGTGTGTGGAGACTAGTTACTTGAATATTATTGCGTGCAAGTGTGAATCATCGCAAAAAGATGAAAGCTAAGTTGAGTCGGATAATTCCTCGGAAACTAACAGTAAACTTAGAGCATTTAATTGTCATAAGAATCAAATATTTATCTGTTCCGTTGCTGGCAAACAAACGCAACCACCATCTTAAGCGGCTGAGGCGTCAGCGAAGTAGAAAATTCCACGCAACCTCATAGCAACGGTATTTGCGAATTCCACGGTTCGAGGAGTCCGTTGCTGCTTTTCCCAGCGTTTACAGCGCGGCTGATGCGTCTCTTCTACTCAGGTGACGCGGTTCCAGTGGCTGCACGAAGACCTACTGGAAGCCGGAAACAACGTCACTTTCGTGCTTCCGCGCCGCAGAGACGTTTTGAATGACCTGAACAAGCGAATGGCGACGCTGCAGCATTTGGACCAAGTCTTTCAGCAAGTGCAGGTGAGCTGGGCGTCAAAAATCAGCTCAGTTTCGTTTTGTAATGGAGGTTCTGGCTGCAGAAGCCGATGTGGGAAGTCGAAGATTTGCGAAATTTATTTTTTCCTTACCTGAACACACGCGTTGATCTCTAATCGGATCTGCCCGGATTGATCTCTAATCAAGAGCTTGGCGGTGCAACGTTTTGATACATCATATTTGTAAATAGCATGTCTTTTAAACAGTGCAGCTCAGTAGTTCTTTCCATGGAAATTTCCATCCATTGACCTTAAGGAACTTTCCAGTTGGAAACTTGTGTATTTTTCCATATGATTATCATGCTACTAATTCAAGCGTTACTTGTTGTATGATAAGTTTTGCATGTTTTGTTGCCGGGCAACAGGACAAGGCGTCCAATCAGAACACGTCAATTCAACAGCGCCTGAAGTGGGCAGCTGGGGCAAACCCGAGCTTGCAAAAGGTTCTTAGCTCAGTCGAGGCCGATGTGGAGACAAGAACACATTTTACGAAGAAAGAAGCGACACTGAGGTGCGTTTTTCTTAGTATGTGGAAGGTCAGCGAAAATAATATGTTCGTGCTCTAACTCCAGACCTCAGTGACGTACTTAAACAGCTTCTGAACGGGTTATGCCACGACTGCACAACATACTGCCCGCGGGCCGCATGCGGCCCGCGAAAGTTTTTATCAGAGCCCGCGAGAGCTTTCTCAAGTGTAGAAAATGTTGCAGAAGCTCCACCTCGAAGAAGTAGGCTAATTGTCTTTCCATAATTTCGTCCATACTACAACGAAATCTCTCTTTGCTGCCCGCAAATTTATGCTGATAATTTGGCCCTTAGGGCTTTTTGAGTTGTGCAGGACCGGGTTGTGCAATACACTCAGAAGCCTTGTGCTTCTGCCAAAAATAAAGCTCAAACGATGAAGAAGAATTAATGTTTCCTGTCTGAACTTGAACTTTGGAAGATATTCATATAATAGTCAAGCTACCTGCCATTTGTGGTGACCATGCTGCTCAGAATCATGCTGTGCATGTTGAATTCATGAAAAAAGTATCAGCACTAATGTGTGTTTCACTTTATGTGTTAAAGGTCTGTAAAAATAATGTATGTACTCCATCCCCAGACTTTCTTATTGTTACTTGAGCATGTACTCTCCATTGTGGAGGCAAGCTTAAGCAAGGAATCTATCAGCTAGGAAATTTTAAATAGGAACATAGCAAATTGCATGATAGTCATGGCATCTAATTGGCAAGAAAGACTACGCCCATCAAAATGCGACAAGAAAGAAGACCCACAGGTTTGGGTTTCATCTTTCCCACATCTGCTAACCATAACACAAAAAAATTAAATCCGAAGGGAATGATATCCTACAAAAGACCCACCACATTTGGACAAAAGCAAACGAGCAACAGTGACCTTGCTTTAAACAAGATACGGAAGCAAATCAAAGGCGGTTCAAGGCCGCGTAAGCGCTGTGCATTTTGTGGTTGCCATGGAAAAAAGTAACAAATCCATGGTACCAGCTGTTTCACAATTGCTGACAAAAATATGACTGACCTGCTGAACCAAAACTTGACTTGCCCAAACCTTGGAACTTATGTAGCGACTTGTGTGATATGTCATGAACCGTATATTGGTCAAACTAGCAACAATTGTTCCAGGAGATGGTCAGCGCACCCCAGTAATTAGAACAAACAAAACTTTAGTCGCGACACGCTATTCGAACAGCCTTTACAATCAAGCCACCCCTGCACGAAGCATTCACCGGTACTTTTGTCGAACAACCAAGTTGTCACTCTCTGGATATCTATGAAAATAAATGGCATCATCAACTTGACGCTCAATCTAACATTCAGAAGATGATCCTACCCCAAGTAAAGTAATTCTTGCTATAATTTTTTTTGCGTTGCTTGGCACAGCCCGACCTTCCCACAGCTTTGTGTGCTGGCTTTACTCCCAACGAAGCGTGCTGGCTCACACGGCAACGTTTGAAAGCGATTCATCGCAGGTTTTTATGCGAACTCTAGAGAATTCTACCTTCGCATCGTTTGTTAAATCTCTCTAGCGTTCTTCCTATGTTCTTAGTCAAGTGACAACGTGTTAAGTTGATAGGTCTGAAGAGTTTTTAAGCATTGGCGACAACCAATTAGTTTAGTAGTTCTAGTGAAATCATTTAGATAAGTGGAAGTTTTTTCTAATTTTCATAGTCCCAGTTCCTTTTTGTCGCAGCCTGTGATCCTGACGTCAGTCAGTTATAATGTTCTCTTTTCTGAGGTTGTTATGTTTTAGTCATTAGTTAATGTGCTTTCTCTGCTCTTACTTTAGCCCACGGGTCACCAACCTTTTTGAAACTGCGAGCTACTTCCTGTGTACTGATTAATGCGAAGGACTACTAGTTTGATACAAACTTACGAAATAAAAATTTTGCTCAATTTACCTTCAGTTATTTTAGTATTGATATTCGTTAATGTGAAGACATTGATCTTGCTAAGTTATTTTTAGAACAGGCCCGCGGGCGACTTAAATGGTCCTTGCAAGCGACCTGGTGCCCGCGGGCACCACGTTAGTGACCCCTTCTTTAGCCTTTCAACTGTTCATCCGTAAGCTCTCCTTGCAATTTTCAGGACTAGGATGCGTATTTTGCATGAAATTGATTTCTTATTAAATTTTTGCTGATTGATTCGAACTCTCTACCTGTGTGGAGATTAGATGCTTAAATCGTCACAATAAGATAAAAGCACAGCGTAGTCGACAGATTCCTCCAAGTAATGCAGATAACGTTTTGCTACGTAATGTTGCCTGGAATAGGTTCTATAATGGTTACCAATCTTTTCAGAAGCGTTGCTTCTACCAAAAATTTAACTCAAAAGAAGAAGAATATTGGTATCCTGTCATAAGGTTCTAAGGAGCTTGGATAAATATTGATAAAACTACCTGCTGTTTGTGGTGACAACGCATCCGGTATCGTACTGCATTATGGTAAATTCACGCAACGTGTTGATATGTCAGCGCCACTCCATTATTTTAGTCAAATGTTCGGTTAAAACAGTCAGAACATTTTTGAGGTCCAGCCGCTACCATGAAATCATATAAATGTAACATGTCTTCATGTCAATATAATACGATTATGTATACGTATACAGAAATCCAGTAGAAGGAATAGTTATTAACGGAAGTTATTGGCGTTATTGTTCTGCTGGTGAGCAGAATTCCCCCGAAGAAACTTATGCACTTAGCGAATGTTTGCTTTTTTGAGAATGAATATTTTAAAGGCTGAGTTACCAGAGTTCTAAATAAATTACAGACTTTGTGAATTAATAGAATAAGTATAAAATCTTGTCAAAATACGAGCAAAGCAAGCATTTAATTTAAAAAGCTTCTCAGTGTTTTCGTTCTTTTCCAATGTTTTGGAATGTTGCAAGTGCGCGAAAATGCGAATTCATTGCGCAAATTGTCTGGTAGTACTGCGCAGTTGCTTTGCTGGAGGGAGGAGTGGCATTTTTGAGTTCTTGCCAGTTTCTTGCATTAGAGTTCCAATGTGGTGGTAGCGAGTCGAAGGCAGAATCGTTGCCAGAAAGTTTTCAATAGGGAGGCTTTGCGGTTCCGCGGGGGACTTTGCGGTTCCGCGGGGGGCTTTGTGTTTGTGCGGGAGGGCTTGACATTATAAAATTAACCAAAACTCCACTGATTTATAGTGTTTCACATTTCAATTTGGTGGGCTTGGATCTTTGTTTGGGAGGGGCTAATCCCACCAAAGCCCCCCCGTGGCGACGGGACTGGTCGAAGGCAGAGTGGTAAAAGAGTTTCATTTATCATAAAAATGCGAAACTTTTCTTTGTGAGTCTCATATTTGTAAACGCTGACTCGCAGCGGTTGGTAGATCCAAACACAGTTGAGAATTCGCACTGATAATTTGCGAAGAGTGGGATAATTTTTCGAATCCCTTCTATTGACCAACGATAAAATGTTTCTCCTGGAATTTATATTAGCTCCAATTGAGTTTTAGCTGTGTTCGCTGAAAATGCCTTAACCTCCACGTTTTGTTGACTTCCAATAAAAGCCAATAATTACTTTCTGGTGGACGAGAATCTCTGCAAACACTCTTTCCTTACTCAACCGTCCTGCATTGTTTTGTACAAATAATTTTGTTTAATTTGCATTATTTCCGGCAAGAAGTGGTTTCATCGCCTTTGCCTGGCCTTGACTCCACTGTTGCCACGATCGACATTGTAATGACAAGCAATTATTAAACAGTAATGGTGAAACAATTAGTTTGAACCAGAAAGAAAACAAGGGCAACTCATTGTGTGCTGCAATACTGCTACACAACAGCTTGATCGACAATAATACAGGTGGCGAGGAGTGAATGCTTTAGAAGAGGGGTTACCAACCTTTTTGAAACTGCGAGCTACTGCTTGTGTACCGGTTAATACGAAGGGCTACTAGTTTGATATACACTTCTGAAATAAAAATTTTGCTCAATTTACCTTCAATTATTTTAGCATTGATATTCGTTAATGTGAAGACATTGATCATGCTGATTTCAGTTTTAGAATAGGCCCGCGGGCGACTTAAATGGTCCTTGCAAGCGACCTGGTGCCCGCGGGCGCCACGTTGGTGGCCCTGCTTTAGAAGTACGGCTAAAAGCGCTAGATTTTGGAATAAAAAATCTCTGTATGGAGAACTCCTGTGTGAGGCTGAAGAGGTTCAGCCTTCACCAACCAAAGATCCAGATTCGGACTGCGGTCCCCTACTCGAGCAGCACTGTCATATGTTAAAAGTCGATGTCAGTGTTTCGCGGTTTCGAAATTTTTCGTGTGTACGGCAGTTGGGTTGGAAGTGATTTTGTACGCTTTGTCCACAGTTAGTGAAATCTCACAGCTGGCTTGTGAAGAGTCGAGATTTATCGGTAAATGTCGGTTAGTATCGGCAAATGTCGGAAATTCTCGCTTGGAGAGTGCATCAAGCTCAATGTAGGTCGTTTTGTAAAAATATTATGTTTTGCCCATGTATTTGCAAAAAAGCGAAAGTAACACAATGCGTTCCATTGCAGTCGGAAGATTCTGGAAATTTGTGAAAACGCGGTGGCGTTTGAACGGAGCCGTCTCAGTGTGGGAGGCAGCACCAGCGAAGCAGAGGGCGAGTTCGTCCGCTTACTCGACACCTGCGAGTCCGTTTGTCGGGTCATTTCATCAAACCCTGTGCAAATTGACGAGCAGGAAAGGACGGCCGTCGAAATTTTGGTAAATTGCGAGTGACAGAGTTGCGGAAGTTGAATCAGGATTCTTGTGTGCGTTTTGTTGAGTATTTCCTGTCTTAGACAACAAAACAACCGACATGCATGAAGCTTAGGTTGGGAAGTATGCATTTCGAGCTTGGCGGTAGCGGGTGGTCATTTTCTGAATTTGCACAGAAACAATTATTTTACTGTGTATCAACAGTAAGCTGTAAGATCCTCAAGCGTAAAATAAAGCTTGAGTAAGATCACTCGCCCCCAGTTTAATGTTGCTGTTCACAAGTGGCCAGACCGCCAGCTTTGTGTTGTAACGTCCTGTGTTCGGCATTGATTTTCATGATACTCGTTTTCGGAAAGTTTTTGCGTTCCTGCAAATAACGATTTACAGCCGAACATTTCGCATACCACGCGGTCCTCCATTTCACTCCCACCTTCTTGACAGGCGCCGAAGCCGGGAGGTCAAACCGAAGAATGGCTTCAGAAAGTTTCCGAGAAGTTGCACTCTAGCGTCACCAGGTACCGGCAGCAGCGGCAGCAGGAAGAGCAGAAGATGTCGCTAGTGAAATCGAAGTTGCGCGACCTGGTCGGGTCGGTCAAGCAGCTGCTTTCTGGCCACGGAAGGTTGCTCGCCGATGTCAAAGCTCTGCTGAAAACAATGGCGAAGGTGAGCGTGAAGAAGCGTGAACGTCCGCTTTCACGATATGGCAGTTGTTGTTATGTGAAAAGCAGAGCATTTTTAATGACGCTTTCACGCAGTTGAACAAAAAATTTTCGAACCGCGTTTTTGCTGCAGGAAGAAGATGGCGACGGCGAGTCGAGCGCTGAAGCGCCACCTGGTGTTGGCAGCGTGCGAAAATACATGGAGCGTTACAAGGAGCTGACGTCGACGCTGAACG
>JGI24022J15233_10006980_pt1 | contig 12364 bp, 10 predicted proteins | sample Ectturendosymbi2_FD_15233 | JGI IMG/M metagenome (IMG submission 15233)
CTTCACTGGATTCACTGCTTATCAATACAGCTTGTTCCATATCTTGTCCTGTTGGATTTGTGTTGCAGTCAAATCTGACTGTAACACCACTCCCCCCTTCAGTCTCTTTTTGCTCCTCTTCGCTTGTTTTGTGATAACTTCTAGTTACCCATCGCATTAATTCAGTGGTTCTTGGTTTTATTATTCCATGTTGTTTCAAGAAATGTTCTACCACTTCATTCGTCAATTCATCAGCCATTTCATTCAGTTTTTCATCACTTGTTATCAGTTTGATCATGGGTCCCTCCATCATTCTAACAGCTATTTTTCGTAGCTTGGATCTTAACTCTTGTCCTTTCAGTTGATCCATGGACATTGGCAATTGAGGATTGTCAATTTTTGCTTTTTCATAAAGTGTTTCCATTATCTTTCGCATTTGTCTGTCATTCTGAACCATTTTTGAAGTTGGATGCACTTGCCTTTCCATTCTTGCATCCAGATAATCCCAGTGATTTACTTTTCCCGTGTTTATCAGGGCTGTCCTGATTTAGAAGAATGCCCTGAACTTTTTGCAATTTTCACAGTTACAACATATGTTATTGCAATAATGACACTTGCTTTCTTTTCCTTCGTAGTTCAAATCAGGTTTGATACAAACCGGCGTTGTGGATAATTGTTTCTTGTTTAAGTGGGTTACATCCAAGATTTCTGCGTAACCATCGTCATCTTCACTTGGTTTTTCAAGAGTAAGTCCTGATTCTTCATAAAACTTTCGTACCAGCCTGTCCCATTCAAAGGATGTTGCAGGTAATGGTAAGTCATGCGGACATTTTATAAAACTAGATGGCATTAGGCTAACATTGCCATTTTCTCGCCACTGTACATTCCAGTGCATTATTTTTGCTATTATAGCAAAGTCTTCATTGAAATGTCCTCCCGTCAATCTAATGGGATACGGTGAGTTTGTTGCATGTTGCTTTAGAATATCTTGGTAAATGGCTACCAATGTGTCCATTCTTCCTTGTATTGTTATATGCATATTTTTTATTTCCTCCATACTCATATTATGGTAGGCTTTCATGTCCGCCATACTTATGTTATGGTGGTCAGTCATTGCCGCTCTGGTATGGTTATATTTGTCTATTACTGTTCCAGAGATTGAAGCGTGGTATGTATGTCTAGCATTTCGTGCTTCCCGTGTTTTTCTTTCAATGTATCCGCCGAGTACCACTATGCCTACACAAATAAAACCTATGGCCACCGTCGTTAGCATCACATTTATTTCTGGATAAGGTGTCTCATTCTTGATATTTGCGCTTCTTTTGACTCGGTTTTTGTCGTAGCTGGTCTTTCTCCAACTCTGGAGTTTGTTTTTCCAATTGCGTTGTGCTTCTTCAGACAGCGCTGGTGAAGTTGTTGCTTGCCAGTGCTCCTGCAACAGATACAGGATTTAAATTTCCAACAGTAGTAGCAAGCTGCAATGCCTTCTTCGTGTCAGGCGTTTTTCCTGTTTTATAATATCGTAAAGCACAACTTCCGAAAACCAACACAAGTATTATTCCTATTATTGTTCCTACTATTATTATTATCATTTTTATGGGTCCACTAAAGAACCCTGAGACCGTGTCCTCCGTATGTTCTATGACGTCGGCTCCCTTATCCACTACATTGTTAAAGACTCCTGCCACATCATCCACTACTTTTCCTCCGAATCCCAATACTTGTCCTAACACTTCTCTGGCTCCATTTCCCCAACTTAAGTTGTTGAAGTCCAGAGTTACCGGGTCCCAATGAAACGTGAAATTTATCACCTCAAAACTGGGTAACGTTGCATTTTCTATTCCCTCTACTTCTAGTATGAAGGGTAACGTTTGTTGTGCTCTTATTTCAGCTTCTTGTAATTCTTGGCGTAATATTGGTGCATTACTCACTATTTGTTCTACCTCGTCTAATGCCTTTGTATCTTCATAACGTGCATCGAAATGACTTAAGTTTTTTCCATACCAGTATAGCTCTTCACATTCTATTAATCCTTTATGTAGGGTATTGCGATAAACAGTGTTATTTTTTAATCCCTCAATCGGTTCTAGATGAGCCATTAGCTGCATTACTCTTTTGTGCAAGTGATAATTTATTATGGCTGCTTGTGCACTTGCTTTTCCTGCAGCCAATGCTAATTGTTTATTTTCAATAGTAGCCCTGGCTAAGTTTATTTGTCCCTCTATTAGTTGTTTATCTATGGCTAACTGTGTTCGTTCAAAATCACTTTCTCGATGGGCCAATGTCGTCGTAAATTGTGCCAGTACCGTTACTTCATGTTGTAGTTGTAACTGTCCCCTATGTATGCCATCCAATTGACCTTCTATTTGATTAAATCCGTCATTCATTTTCTGTGTTAGTGCTCCTAGTTTTTGGTTCATTAATGCCTGATATTTATCCAACTTGGCGCTGAACGCAGCTTCTTCTATTTCAAAGAACATGGCAGAGAACAACAGTGACAGAAAGAATCTTTTGGTTCTATGCCGTCCTGTTTTATTCAATGTGTAATTAGTCTGCATAAAACAGGGTTGTCCATATGCTAGCACAGACTGATTATTATGTATATCAGGTAGCACCATTCTTCTTTTTAATACTACCTCTAAAGGGCCTGTGGCTTCTTTACACCATGCCAGCTGTATATGTTTTCGACACTGACTTTGCGCTGTGTACACTTGCTCACATTTCTCGGGGTATTTGTTATGCAATATGCGCATGGCCAGGTATCTTTCGGCCAGTAACCATGCCCTTTGTCCTAACTGTTTTTTTCTTTGTTGTTCATAGTATAAATCTCTTTCGCACATTATTTCTCTTTCTTTTTTTACTATTACCGTATTTTGATGTTTCCAATGGCTATGTGTTAGCATTGTCTTATGGAATCGTGTGTACGTGGCTTCGCTGTGCATAATAGCCCACATTTTAGTAGTCAATTATCTACTTGGCCCATGTCGAAATATGGCCTTGATGAACCAATTTTCCAATCCTGGACTTCGATATGTCCAATCAACCGTTTGATTCATTTTTCGCAACAAATACCTATGATCCTGGCTTAAGTTGTAAGGTTCAAAACCTCCTAAAGGTAAGATCCAGGTGAACCCGTCTTGACTTACGTTTACCGTTAGCGAGTATTCCTGTAAGTCGCATACTCTTCTAGTTCGGGGCGTTCCTAATTCATATTCTATTCCCCAATTTTGTTCTTCACTTATCTGGCAAGGGTCAGTTCTGTTTATGTTTTTCCAGGATTCAGGTATGCCTTCATCATCTTGAGCTAATACTTCCCATTCAACCCATTGATATTTTTCATACATTGAATTAACCGCATAATCAACCATTTTTAGAGCTGTTATCGCATCTTCTTTTCTTAACAACAGTACTCCGTTTGGTGCGAATGCTTTGCTTAAGTCTTCTCCCATCACATGTTTTGCTACTGGCCTTCTTATTCTTTGAGTCTGCTTTTGACCCCTTATTCTTCTGGTTGGTGCTAAGTAAGCCATCGTTAACTGTGATACGGGTTGAGCAAAGCTATCACCTAGGAGCCTTTGTCTATAGAGTGTTATTGGATTATTTGCTCCTTCTTCTGTTATGTTTAAAAAGGTGACGTTTACGTTATCCCAAACTGTTCCATACACCCATTTTGTTACTGTTTTATCAAAAAACACATAATAGTCGCGTTCTCTCACGCTTATTTCAGTGGTTTCTGCTGCTACGTGTTTTTTATTTCTTAATTCGTTACTTTCTATTCTATGTCTTCCACCATGCGTGTGCCATAACGCGAAATATAGCATGGGGCACTGACATGCCCTGTCGTATGCCTCTGCCGTGGGATAATATTTTCCACCAGGGTGATATTCTTCTGTGTATGTTCGCCCTTTTACTGCGACTTTTCCGAAGTCTTCTAGTTCATGGATATTCCTTAGGGCATCATCATCACACCCCCATGGATCTAAATCCGCTAATGACTTTCGAATTGTTTGCGGATTCATAATGGAGCGTACCTGGTATCCTCTTTGTTCCAAGATTCTTGGCATGCTTCTTGGATTTCGAGTATGATACATATTCGGAGGGAAAGGTGAACCCTTCGTCCATGATAGCAGAATCAGAGCAATTATTATTAATTTCATTTTTACCTTATTTTCCTGTTAACGCAAAAATTCATTAAATTTCGCATTATGCAACACGTTTTACTTTTTCATTTTGCATACTTGATTTCATGCATTGGTTTGGTGGTTATATAGTTGGTATCTCGCGTAAACCACGGTTCATGTATATACAAATGGCCCAGCAGCATGCCCAATGGTAATACAATCCCTTTTCTTCTTTGACGTCGATATTTTATATGTAAATAATTTGCTTCCCATTTTATGTCTTTGGTCGAAAAGACTCCTTTTAACTTTGGATTTAAATCCAAATTCATGCATAATGCCCGTTTTCCAATGAACATGCGTGCTGCTGGGTACACATACCACTCATTTTCTCTTAAATGCACTTGACGCACAGGGATATACAATTTAAAACATCCTTTATCCATCATCCATATACACTTTTGTGCATAATATACTTCACACAATAATAATCCTTGCCCATGTACCATGAGCTCGAACTGAGACACATATCGTGGTTTTATGTTGTTTATTTTTAGTGATGATTTTTCTTTGGGATCAACATGTGATGGCTCCATCATAGAGTCCATTTCAGGTTTTTCATTTTGTTCTTCTTGTAGTAGCTTTTCATCTCCTTCTTCTTGCTCCCCTTCTTGTTCCAACTGTTCTGCATCGATTGCTTCACTTAGTTCCTCTTCTAGCTTTGTTTGATCAATTTCCATTTTTATTTATTTATTTACAATATTTTCCTACTGCTGCAACACAAATGTCATTTATTGTTGCATTATTAACCAATCTCCTTCAACCAAAGGTGCACTTCTGTTAAACACAGTGCCTTCCCCCCATCTTTGCTGATGTCTTTGTTTACGCTTCCAGTTGGGTGTATATATATACTGTCTTTTCCACTGGAGTGTATAAATGCGTGGTTCCACATTGCTACTCTGGGGCACATTTGCCCTGGTTGTTATGTCTATTGCCTGTGTTTGCCATATGTATTGTCGCATGAGATGCTTTCGGGTTACCGTCTTCTTCTGTTTCTTCGGAGGTGGAGGTTCGCTGTATCCTTTCAACCTTTGTCCTATTAACCATTCTGCAACCAGTCGCATCTTTTCCTTGTCTGTTTCCTTCTGGTTGCTTGTAGAGCGTTTATCCCAACTGATTCTTTCATAACTGACAATGTGAGGTTGAAACCATATCTTCTGAAAGTATTCCTGCACAGCGGGGCTTCTTGAATGATCCGGATTTATTTCTTGTGCATGTCCTGCAAATACCGCCTTAATATCCTCTTCGTCCATTATAGCATGCATATAAGGACATGCCGGTGATGCAAGAAGGTGTATCATCATCGGACATTCATCCCTTCGCATATGGTGAACCTCTACTCCACAGCAAAAACAACGAACCGTCCTCATTGTCTCATGCAACTCCACATACCAGCCCGCTTCTGCCAGCGCCTTTCTTTCTTGATCAGTGGCTATGAGCGGCATTATGTCTTCATTATTTTGCCATGTTTCTCTTCGTTTTTCCAAGTCTCCATGTTCTTTGCTGTACATGTGAAAGCTGCTTTCTTTCAGTTTTCGTAACTTTTCCTTTACAAGTGGGAAACTTAATTCGGGCCACTCTACCAGTTCCATCCCTGGCGTTGCATCAGGCTCCTCTCCTAAGAATGCAGGGCACCCGGGGTTTAACCATGCATGTACTGTAGTCATAGTACACCACTCTGGAATTTCCAAAGCTATTCCTCCGCAGCCCATACACATCAGCTTATCCTGCAGTCCGACAAATCCATTGTGTTCTAGCTTCCAAGCCGGTTGTGGTATGTCCGTGATCTGTTTTGTTTTATATAGCGACAAGAATTTATCTTCCTCATCCCATTCTGTTAACAGTAAATCGAAGAATCTTCTTGGAGAGAAATCACTCATTATTATGCTGTCCATTATAGCCCTTCCTGTTCTTTCATACTGTAGGTTATCTATCAGACGCAATACCATCTTCTTACATTCTTCTTCTTCGTAATTATTCACCATCTTTGCACCTTTTTCCTGCAATGCTTCAGGCACAGTCACCACATTTAATGCCATTTTCTTCTACCTTTTACCTCCTAGTTTTTCTGTAACACAAATTTACATTTGTTTACAAATCATGCGATTGCACTCATTAACATAACCATTCAATCATTACTTTTAGTGCCACAAAAGTCTGCTTATAAAACTCCTTTATTCTTTTTGTTTACACTCGTAGCGTCTTTTCCCCACGTCGCCATAGTTTCACGAATAAAATTATTGTTATCATGATATGGCTTATTGTGAGTATAAGTTGAATGAGCATTTGCGTGGCCAAATAATGATAATATGTCCAGTCACGACCACATTCCAATGGTCTGCCGGTATGGTTAGTTCCGTAGAAGGCGTTTATTAATCCCGCATAGAAGTTTTCCGTGGGTGATCCTTGAGTAGCTGCTCCGAAAACAACAGGTCCCGCCAGTATCACAAACAGTAATATCAAACTTATTATCATTTTTACCTCTTTCTTCCCTTTTCTATAACAACACCAACAACAATGTGATAATATGGCGATATAAATGACATTACTATATGACAACAACAATTTGCAACAACAACGATGCTTTATAAAACCCGTTACAATCCTCTAATAAATGACATTACTATATGACAACGACAATTCGCAACAACAACAATGATTCACAAAACCCTTTACAATCCTCTGTGCTGCTATATGACAACAACAATTCACAACAACAACGATGATACACGAAACCCTTTATAATCCTCTATACTTGAGTATATTATTGGTAATATAACATATCATCGTATTGATTTGCCCGTACTATTCGACCCAAACGGGTCTGTACACTTGGCTCATCCTTTTTTATATACACATCAGTTTGTTCTGGTACTGTCCTCTCCCAGCGAGAGTCAGTCCATAGTTCTTTTAAAGTTCTTGTATCTTGGCTTTCTTGTTTTGGCTTATTCCGGGGCTTGAAAGCTCTTGGTTCTTCACTTCTTCTTGACACCTAAATATTACATAGTTATTAACACATTGTACCGTTTTTTACTTTCCTTATAGCGCTATATTCCTCGTACCTTACTCCCTATTCATGGCCATTTTAGTTTTTCACATTCATAACCAGAAATAGTTAGACTTAACCCCGACCTGCAGTGTCTTGTCTTATGGTTACATGAGTAGCTAATTCATGTTCCCCTATTTCTTCTTATGTTTTTCTTAACTCCTTGCTACTTGTTTATTTCATTCCACTTTTATTTTTCTTCTTCCCCACCATGGTCTTTTTGTGCTTATTCATATATTTTTGTTTCTTCTTTTATTTCTAACTAGACTCCATGGGCTCCCTTTACTTGCTTTATTCCCTTTTTTTTTATTCCTTGCCCATTCTCCTCCTAGGGACCTCCGTTTACCCTAGCACTTTCTTTTTCTTCCCAGGGCATCCCTTCATCCTGGGATATTCTTCCTATTATTCTTTTATTATTGTTCCTCCTTCATTTATCACTTTTAACTACTTATCATTGCTTTCTCTTTTTTTTTATCGTTTTTTTTTTGTAAACTTACCTAGAAGTCAAGATTTAGTCGTCGGCTCCCGCGTCCTCCAGACTTTTTTTCCCAATTCCGGATATACCCTGCTCGTCTCTGGTATGCTGCTGACGCATATTTGGTCCATTCTTGCTCTAGGTAACTTTTCCAATTGGACGGATTTCGTTCCATTAACTCTTCTACTTTAACGTAGTTGATATCCCTTCTTATTACATTCACCATTATGTTTTGGATCTTTGAATCAACTTCTATGTCTTCCCACTGGAAGTCATATTCCCATAATGCTTCCTCCAGGGCTTCTACGGGATTTACATCGCTCCCAATAGTGCTTTCCTTGGTGAATGTACTCAATCGCTCCTGCTGCCTTTCCCGGGACTTTCTGTATTTGTTATGTACCCAATCCCAGAATTCACTAAGAGCGTTGACATGTTCCCCGTATTTTGCAATCTTTGCCAGAAGAAAGGCCGCTTTTACCGTCATATCCTTTTTTCCTATTGCCATGGCTCGATTAAATATCAGTCGAAGCTTGTCACTTTCTCGGACCCCTGGATGTTCGTCAAAAATTTGCTTAGTTAACTGACCCTATCGCAGCTCTCGCAGACCTCCGAACTGAGGTGCCAATCGGTCTAATACTAATACTTCTAGGGCTTTTGATTCTGCTGTTTGCCATATTGCTGAATCAGGCGTTACGCTTTGGCTTGCTAGGGTTGCAAGGCCTTTACTTATCTTTTCTTGCATATTATTTGATGATGTAGACATTTTGCTTAACAGTGTTACAACACAACCTCTTAATTTCCCTGTAATACACTAATTATTTTTAACGTTAGAATTATACGATTAACGACACCAATGCGACACATAACACAAACTTTGTTTGGCGAAAAAATTGTCAAACAGTTTCTAGCTTGATTTCACATCAAGCTATACTCCCCCTTTTAATCATAGGTGACTTTTCTCCCTATGTAACGAGACAACTCCCTTAGCATAATTTCGGGCCTTTACTACACTTGTTCTTTGCAACAAAGGCTTGACCTTGGGCTTGGCTGGTAGCAGCAATTGATAGGAAACCTTGCGAAGTTCTGACCCAATCTGCAGTGTCATTTCTCTGGGTCCTTTGGCAATGATAGGATAAGGTCCATGAAGCAGTGGCGCAAGTTTATGCTTTCGCTGCATTGTCTTTATATATGCCCATGTTGCATTTTCCCAGTTGCTTCCACTCATACTTATAGGTCCTTCTGGTATTATTTGTGGTGGCTTTAATGGCTGGGCTTCATCAAAGATTGGCATCCCTGGTGTCTTAACCTGGATTCCGTACGCTCTCATGCTAGGAGACGTATTAGTTTCCAAATTAAAGTAAGTATTTATAGCAAGGACCGCAAAAGGCAAATAAACTGGCCATTTTTCAATATGTTCTTGTGCGCGCAAGATGGTTAACAGGGTGCGGTGTACCCTTTCCACCTTTCCATTACATTGTGGGTTGTATGGCAAGATTGTCCTATGTTCTATTCCTAGAATCTCCATGCATCTTTCCCAGAGACGTGATTTGAACGGGGTCCCATTATCACTCACCAAGACTTTTGGAATCCCGAAATGGCTTATAAAATGATTAAAGAATCCTAAAACTGACTGTTCGGAATTCGCATGAGTAATTGGGACTGCTAACAATAACCCAGTAAATCTGTCAATGATAGTTAGCAATTCTGTTACATTTGGCAGAATTATATTTCTTCCTATGTGCAAATGGTCTACATGTACCACAGCAAATGGTTCATTTGGTGCTTCGAATGGAGCTGGTGCTAACTTAGCTCTTCGAAAAGCTTTTACTCGTTGACACACGTCACAATTGTCAAGCATTTTCTTTACCTTTGTGCGTAGCTTAGGCCACACAATTAATCTTTTTAACCTTTGGTAGGTTTGCTTCCAACTGAAATGTCCCCAATCATGATCCATTTTTATGAGTGTTTCAACTATGCTTTCGTCTGGTATCCACAGGCGCGGCTTTGTAAACTCGTACTTTATTACCCATATTTCATTTCTTGTATCCCAGTAAGCTTCCTCTGGTTTGTGCTGGATTAACTGGGCCTGTGCTTTGCGAATATTGATTATCCAATCTGATGTTAAGTACCTAGAGAACTTGTTTAGGGGTTGTAAAAATCCCTTTTCTTTAGCCTCGTCATCACCTTGTTCCGCCACATTAGCTTGTACTCTTTCAACTGGTCTTAGTTTTATCCTGCTGAGGTAATCTGCAATTTCATTGTCGACCCCATCTATGTGTTGGATATCTAGGTCGAATTCTGAAAGATAGAGTAGCCGTAATTTTCGAAATCGTAGTTTGCAGTTTTTAGAGCCCAATATGTTGACCAATGGTTTGTGATCTACATGTACTGTGCAATGGTTCCCTTCAAGAAGATAATGAAAGTGCTTCACACTCCCTTCCAATGCCAGAAGTTCTTTATCTATGGCTCCGTATGCCTGTTGTGCTATATTCAGAGATTTGCTATAGAACCCCAAGGGTTTAACTTCTTTCGTATCTGTGAGTTGGTAGAGGATTCCCCCGATTGCGTAGTCAGATCCGTCTGTTGCTAGATACAACGTTTTTTTTCCATCGTATGTGCTTAATGCCACAGCCTGCATTACCATGTCTCTTACTTTAGCAAAATCTTGTATTAATGGCTTTGTCCAGTTGATTTTTGTCCTGCTGCTCATTTTTCTAGGGACTCCCGCCACTACCTGATTTAACCTTCGTTGGTATTCTGCTATTCCTGGCAGGAAAGGTCGAGTGAAGTTCACAATTCCTAGGAACTTTCGCATGTCCCGCACTGTTTCTGGAAGGGGCACCCGTCTTATGGCGTCTATGTGTTTGTACGCGCAATGAACCTTGCCTTCACTTATCCATCTCCCCAAGAATTTCATGCTGTCTTTCCCAAGTTCACATTTTTTTAGATTAGTTGTCAAGTGGAAACGCGCCATGTAGTAGAGAAGATAATAGATTGCTCGTTTATGCTCTGCAACGTCGTTATTTACCAATAAAATGTCATCTATGTAGACCAGGAAGTTATGGGGGATTTCTTTGAGTCCTCTATTAATTCTGTCTTGATTATACCAATGATTTGCAAGCCCCACAACGAAGCTACTGGCCATAGAAAAGACACCAAGGCTGTTTATCCAACCCATTGGTAATTTTCTGAATCTGTACCCCCCTGGCTGAGTTGCAATCCCTAATATGGGCCTTGATTCTTCATCTACATCAACGTGGTAAAAACCCTTTGTCAAATCTAACTTGGACATTACTCCTCCTCTACAAGCATGATTAGGCAACTGATCAGTGCGTGGTAAGTTGGCATCTTTGGCCAAAGTTGAATTATTCAATGTGCGAAAATCTACCACCATGCGTTGGGCAGCATTTGGATCTGCCCGGGCCACCATGAAAGCTGAGCTCCTGCATGTTGTCTCCCCTTTTTCTATGATACCCTTATCTTCCGCGTCTTTTAGAAAACGCGTCATTTCTGAGGTTGATTTTTCTGACAGCTGATACACAGGTGCAAAAAATAGAGAGGCACCTTCATGTAATTCCACCTTGCATTTATAAGGCAGCCGCGAATCCTCCTGTAAGTTTTGTTTTTCTGCTTGAAGTCGTGGGAACAAATTCCACACTTTGGCGAACCATTCCTGATCTATCACGTCTCGTTGTTTTGGCTCATCAGGACATTTTGGTGTTGGCAACGTTTCTAAGTAGGCCTTTGCTTCTTCTTCGGTTAGCACTTCATCTAGTTGCTCTGGGATGACCTGTGCCACGTTTATCTCGCTTTGAAATTTTTTAACTTGGTCATGCGTTTTTCGTTTCTGTCCCAACTCTTCTAAGAGTGGCACGAAATTCTTCAGAATGTCCACAACCCCTATGAGATTGTAGTTCATGCTGCGAGCGGGCATGACAATAAATTTGAGCTCCAAATTACTGTTTTTATAAGGGACCGTGATCACCGCTTCTCCTATAGAGTGTAGCTTATCCTTTTGACTCTGAAAATTCGCTACTGGTACCGTTTTGGTGGTATCTACCATGGCCATTTCTTGTGGACTTAACACGGAGGCATCTATCATATTTCGATTAGCCCCTGTATCTAGCAAGAACGTTCTGTCCCTTTTGTCATCTTGTATAAACACATAGCTGCTTTTTAGCTGAGGTTTTTCTGAGACTTGAAGATAATTTGCCTCTGCATTCAAGTCTTCTACCTTTGTTCTAAAAAATCAACCGCCGGTAAATCCATAGGCTGAAGCGTGGGAGCGTTTTCGGCCAGTTGTGCCATAGCCTGCTCATACATTAACGGTGGTCTTAACGTTTCAGACTTCCATCCTTCGCTAGCACTTAACCCTTGCACGAAATTAGCTTCCGCATGGTCAGCTGCTATTGCTGATTGATCGTCAGCTGGTGGCGGTGGCGGCTCAGCCCAAGAAGCTTTAGGTCGTCCTTCTTGAATTATTGCTTTTCTTACCCTTTCAGCTTCACTTTCCCATGTTGGCCTATTATTATTCTGAGGCTGATTATATTTGGTTCGTTGCCATTTCTCCTATACCCCCTGTATTGTGGGTTTTGATTCTGATATCCCCCTCGGCCTTGTCCTGGTGGTCCATTATTCCAGTTTTGATTATAGCCGTTTCCATACCCTCTGTTTTGATTCCAATTA
>JGI24022J15233_10006988_pt1 | contig 12360 bp, 7 predicted proteins | sample Ectturendosymbi2_FD_15233 | JGI IMG/M metagenome (IMG submission 15233)
ATCGCGGTCAGCAAACCAAATAGCAGTGCGGGAATTCCAACTCTGTTTACTACACGTGCGAATACTACGCGTTCGAACTGGTTCGAAAACATTAAGCGCTCATGGCTAGCACTAAAAATGCGCTTCTTTCATATGGTCAAGGGAAGGTTTGTTAAACACGAGCCTTCTAAGCAAAGGGTTTCAAAATGCTGTACAGCTGCCGGTGGCAACCGACTGCGACTAAACATATATTTGTTAAATTTTAAATTCCCTGATTGCGTGACGTATATCGTCTGAATTGTGCTTTTGACAACGATCATGAAAAAATCGTGATAAAATCTAATCATGTGTTTCAAAAACTCTTGCGGTTGCTACATTTGAGCTATATATCCCTTTTGAACGGGTTTCAGGTAATACTCGGATAGTTTCTTCAGGCAACTGCGATTAACAGTCAACACTGTCAGCCAGTGATGAAGTCTCGAAACTTGTTTTCGATCCCAAGACCCTTTATTGCGTCTTGGTCTCGAGCCTATTGCCCTGTACATTTGAATGCTCTAACAATATAGCTTAGTGAAGCTTTCGTAATTCAATACAAGGTTCACTGTCTGTCTTATCTTCGGGAAAAGAGAAACCAAAAGGTGGGAAAATTGCGATGAATTCAACAAAATTACAGCTCGGAGGTGCTGATGACGTTTTTTTTTATGAAAAACTCAAGCAAAATTTGAGGGAATCTGACAAATTTTCAGGTCTCAATTCTCGGTTTTGTGAAAACGTCTCGGTTTCGTGTACATCACTGTTGCAAGCGTAAAGATTTAAAAACCTGCTCTTATGAATGGTTCGCAAGTTCATGCAGCTATTACAAAATATACCGTCTTATATTTGTTTAAAATACTTTATTCAATAAGAAACCTTCAACATACGGTGGATGACGATGCGTTGATTACAAAATATTCTTTCTCACTTAGACCCGATTTACTGCATTTCCCATTTTAATAACCTAAGGTCGCCGCTCATATTTACTTTGACAAAAAACAGGCACAGAAAGGCGAGCACTACCTTTTCCGCTGGTATTTCTATTCCCATGTCGCCACGCGCGACCATTATTCCATCGCTAGCTTCAATGATTTCATCGATCTTTTTAACACCTTCATGGTTTTCAATTTTTGAGATGATCTGAAATGAAGAACAATATGATTGAACTTGCGATGAAGGGGAAATTGCCGTGAACACAAAATGCCAGATCCCGGGTACTGGCTGGAACGCAGTAGGTCGGAGCTTCGCTGAAGAAAAATCCGTTTCGAGATTTTAAGACAAAGTAGCTTCTTCCAAAAAACACGCGTGGAACAGCAACATGCAACACACACCCAGCTTTAATCAAACGCCAGCAGTTCTTTGATAATTACGCCTGCTAAAAAATACCACTCCGCACGATCATATCTGTCGGTAGAGTGCATTTTTAATCTGTTTGCGAACGTGAACAGTGCTTGAAGCGATGCAAGTACACCATACGCCAGTTTTCTCCTTCAAGATCAATTCCGCTTTTGAAGAAAGCACTAATAATCTTCTAACGGACAAGGCCAAATCCGTGCTTCACCGTGGTGGGCACAATAGGCAACAACGATCAAAAGTCTCAAAACGTTTTGCAGGCATTTCCAAATCGCTTCTGGACACAATATCTTTGCGTGCCACGACAGCCGCAGGCACAGTCAGCACCTTAATGTTTTTGCCATCTGCACCAAGGACGTCTCGAACAGCTTTGACGTCGGCAGCTTTTCGAATGAATGAAGCGAACACCATGTCGACTCCTTGCTCCACACCGAATCGTAAGTCTTTTCTGTCTCAAGAGAAAGTGGTGACAGGCAGGGCTTCACTTTTTACTTTAGACAACTTGCTCGCCAAGAACAGAAATATTCGCGTCCGACCAGAGCCGAAATGGCGAATCGGGCAATACTGAGGATGGCTTAGCGTGGTCTTCACGCCAACAACTGGAAACAAATCATTTTTTCGCAAGTAGAAGGCGTGTTTTACTTCACAAAGAATGGACTTGCACAGAACATAATATTACTTCCGGTGGGATCATGAAAGTCGAAAAGTGCTGGTTCGATTAGTAAAAGTTTCTGGAAAGGGTAATAGGAAAGCACGCTTTACGTTGAAGCACGTTGCCAATTTTTCACAATAAGGCAGCTTTTCACGGCGAAGTGACGTTGAAATTTGTCTTAGCCAGCGCAGGGTTTAAGCGGCCTCCACTCATAATTTGCAAAAGCCTTTAGATCCCTCTTTTTAGCAGCAAATTTGTTGTTGTTTTAAAACGTCTATTCGATTTGACAAGCTGCACTTCTTTTTGGTCACGTCTCACAAGAACACGGAGTCATACACGATAATTACTTTGACGAGACAAAAGGCAGAGCAACGTGACTGTCATCCAACTCATGCCGATCAGATTCGGTATGCTCTCTCACGTAATCGCCAGCTTAGTTTCTACAAAGCGTACTCTGATGAATTAGATGGAATCCGCAGGGCGAAGCAAATGTAACAAGGTTGAATATGGAGTTGTAATTTTCCACACAAATTCATTGAAAATGAACACAGACTGGACTTTTTTACGAGGTTTAATAATAATAAAGTTAAACTGCTTGAAAAAATGCAGTTTCTCGACACAAATTGCGAAATAGAGAAAATTTGAAAATCGCGTCCTGTCACATCAGACTAACTTGTCTTTTTCGCTAACGGCTGGCAAATCTACTTCTATTCCTGGGAGGTTGACACCCTTCTTTGATCCCAGCATTCCACCATTTTCAATTTCACAAATACAGTAATCCGAACCCTTTTCTTTTACCAGCAAAGATATCAATCCATCATCGACGAATATCTGAAGAGATTAAGTAAAAGCATTAAAGCCTATGAGCACGACAGCATTACAAATCAATGACTTTTATGCACAACAAGCTACATGTTAGAATACCAGAGGAAAATTTGTACGAACGTGCTTGAATGGCTGGTTGCTGTAGTCAACCTGCGCGGCATTCTTACAGCGAATTTGCAAGAAACGGTGGTTGTCGGCAATTCAGCCATCAACTTACTCGACTTCCGATGTTCACAACCTTGCCCAAGTTCTTGTAATCAACGTACACGCAGGATGCGTCACCAGTCTGAAAATTGGCTTCATCCAAGGACAGCTTGATAGTTTTGCCTTTCACGAGTTCAACCTCAGCACTTCCACCTCCTTTCAACAAACCGGTACGAATCTCTGGTCCTGTGCGAAAGACGGCATTAGAGACAAACGTGTGTGGTTAGAACTGCTTGTTTAAGTATCAGAAAGAAAAACGGCCTTCAGCAAACACACGCGATTACGAAGAACTGTTGCTACACGCACCTTTAGTGTCCAATGCTATGCCAATGGGACGGAAGTAAATAGGATCAGATTTGAAAGAATTTGCTGCTTCACGTACGTTGGCGATAGTCTGGGCGTGATACTCGTGATCTCCATGAGAAAAATTCATTCGCGCTACGTTCATGCCGCATTTTATCATCTCCTGAAGGATTTCGACTTTGTTAGAAGCTGGACCTAGACAGAAAACAGATGTTGACAACGTATGTGCGGCGGTCAAACATTCCCGGCAATACGAGCTGCTTGGCTGAAAGGCGTTCGCCATAGACAAGAGGTTGAGCAGAACTTGCGGCGTAGCTCATACGTGGACCATATGTCAGCATTGACAATCATTTACAAAATATTGCAGTTGTAACTTAAACATAAAACATCAGCCATTTTTCAAAGCTGAAAATACTTTCTATGAAGATACCTTAAAATTATACTGTCTCATGGGTATCATACGCACTCAGAAGTGGGTACTACTATGCGACAGTACACCAGTAAATAGAAAGTGGCATCAAGATATTTATCTTGTGTGTTTGCTCAATCATTTCCTTTCGTGTGCTCACACCCGGAAATCCACGGGCTTGCGTTTTCAGCAGATGTAGCCTACAACACTGCAACGTGAAAAAGCAGTTCGAATCACATTGTAGAATGGGTGAAAAAGCATTCGAATCACTTTGTAGCGTAATTGCAAAAATCAGCATGCCTTCAACATGAAGCAGTACAAGCAACTTCAAAACAGTGGTATAATCGGAGCATGGCATATAGATGAACTGAGAAATGTGAAGTAATATTTTTTAAAAGCGTGTCTCAATTTTTCCAAAATTTTTTTAATACTTATTTTTCAATTCCAATCTAACACCACTCCAGTTTGATGTCTAATTCAAACCACTATGGCTTTCACGCTCAGCAAAATTCAACCAAAATAGAGTATCGGTACAAGACTTAGGAGTCTTCAACAAATATTGTTCAAACAAGTTATTACTTAAGGTTGATTTGTAGTTCTATAAAACTTCAACAAATGAAGTATGGCAGTATATTTATATTATGAACAAACACACAACAATTTAAGATGGTGAATCGGGGTTACTTTGGATAAGAGAATTATCTTGATCACCCCGTACCCGTGCAGAGGTCTGCCTGGCTGTCATGATAAACCCCTTTATGCTGAAAGATTCTGTACTGCCTTGAAGACCTAAGTTAGAAAAACATAACTGCTGTGCAATGCAACTGTCAAGATACAAAATGCGTGCACATGCAGTCAGGTCTAGTCAGAATAAAGTATTTAACAAAGACCCAGTTTTTATGTCTTACCGATTCAAGTCCTTTTAACAACCAACGCTTTCCTGCTGCGTATGTTTTATGACATCATCAGAGGGCCAACACTATCGAACAAGGTACGCGACTCATCGAATTGATAGTGATGATGACAATCTATTGGTGTCACATATTCCCGATGTCTACATTATACTTCGGCATGGGAGAGGTGGTGCAAGCACTTGACAAACCAGCGAAAACGTTATAAGAAACAATAATGCAACAACGAAAATATCAAACGTAATCATATTAGACATTTGGAAAAGCAAGCGTTATCATCGTCTGCAAAGATTCCATGAAACGTCCTGTATGATTTCATTTAAATCGTTGGTTGTTGCTTAAATGTTTCTAATACAACTTGTGAAAACTTCAAGTTTTACTCTCAATGAAAATGCTTTTTTTAAGAAATGAGGAGGCTGTTATTGCACATTAACTAAGTTTTAAATAGGACGGTATATTATTTGGATGAGAAACTTCAGGGGCACCATTTGTAAAGAAACAAATTTTGTGTTGTATCAAACACATCTAACAAACAAACTACAAAATCAGACAAGCTCACAGAGCACAGTATTTGGACAGATGTAACCCATCAAGTGCTACATCGGAAGGATTTAAATCACTAACTGCCATTGTCACAGTTAAGCAGAGCTCTCAAAGCATGACCAGTTAATCGAGTGACAGTTTTCCAACCAACTGTTTTGGCCTAAGTATTAATGATTCAGTGCAATCTATGCAAGATTGCTGAATATGAACATTTTGTGAGTCAAATCTATAAAGATATACTACTTAATGTGTTATATCTCTCTAATATAACACTTCATGTGTTACATCTGTCCGATTTAGCGCTTTCTGAGTCACATCTGTTCAATATAACGAAAGTAATGTGTCTGGTTTAGAACTTTCTACATGCCAGACCTAACACTTCATGTGTTACATCTGTCCTATTTAACACTTCTTGTGTTGTATATGGTCGATATAGTGTTCTGTGAGGAAAACATATTTGATGCACCAGTTTGTGTGTTAAATGTGCCCGATATAACATGATTTTCATTTTTTTAACAAACACCGTGTCATAGAAACTCATGAAACTAGATGCAGCAACTGAGGATGCCTAGTCAACAGGTGAAATGTATACTCTGTAAACACAAATCATGTTTGACTCTTTGCTGTGAAAGTGTTCCTTTCAACTGCATTTGAGTTTATTGCGTAAAATGCATATTTTTTTAATTTTAAACTAGTACCTGGGTAAAAACTCTTCACCTCTCAACATTAATTTTTTGTTTTTTTCTATTTTGAATTATGAAAACATTTCGAATTCAACTTCAAGAACTGTATTTAATAGTGATGGAAAATCTAGCAATTAAAAAACAAGTTGCGTTTTGTGACAATGGATGCTATTATTCCTGACATGTAGTCATTGACAAGAATTTATCATTTATTAGAAGTTAGCTGCAATGGTACTAATGCATCTATTAGTAGTTGTGAGAATTCACAGAACTAGACTGAAAGCTTCAAGCTTTTGCTAAATGTGTACTGATGCCAAATACGGGTAATAATGAACTGGAATAGTAAATTATGAATTAGTGGGTGATGAACCAACCCATAATATTTAAACTGAGATCAACAAATTCCACTTCACCTGTGAGGGTTGACCTGAGAATAACATCGTTTATCATGTTAGACAAAAGCTCTAGTTTTGCTGTAAGCTTTTGAGGAATCATGTGACTGGGCTCTGCTTTCTTCTTTTCATGATAATTTAAGCTTCATCATGTTAAATACGTTAAACTTTGTGCACATGATTTTTGATAAATTTGGAGGAAAATGTGGGAATGTTCTCGAATTCAGATTGACTGTGATGTGAAAAAGATTTTTAGATCAGCTATCAGTGTACGTGAAAATCAGTAAATGGCAGGAAGCAACCATTCTGCTTCAATCACGTAGACGACTGACAATAAAAACCAACAAGGTTTAAAATTTTGCAATTGCAAGGCAGTTCAACCAAACATCACATTGGTGATGATACAATAAGGCAATGCAACGGCTAATTCTGAGGGCTTGGTTGATATTGTGGAATACCAGAATCTGAAATTATATTCTCAAGGTTAACACGATAGACATGCTTTGAGCAGAAATGTTTTTTGTTCTTGTCTGAGAGTGGCACTGATTTATGTATTCATCATTTCATAAATCTGCAAATAATTTCTACAAGCCTGTAACTCATGGAAATAATATTCGAAGCAGCATACAGTTATTTATGTTTGTTCTTAATTTTGCAAGTTAATCTGATTTCGCACAACACATGTATGAATATATAATGATAAGTTAGCATGGTTTAAGCTATTGCAATGCACCAAAGTTGCATAGCACACCCATTTTGATGAGCCGGTTGCATCATTGTGGCCACACAAAGCTGAAGTTGAAATAATGCATGACATTCATGTCAGCATCATAATAGTGAAAGGCCTGTTGTATAGTTATTTGATTTCAACTAAGGGTGTCTGAATCCCACTTGATGGACATGGCAAGCTCACTTAATTTTGCTTTTGCCAGAATGCTGAGCACATTGGTTTGCCAGAAATGCTAAGTACACCTGCTTATTACTACACAAACAAGCTTTTGTAAATTTACAACAGACCTGTTTTCTTTTCCAGACAATAAATTATTACTGCCACTAGTATTTACTACCATTATAATAACTTACAGTCATGTCTTCATACAGTATAACGCTGCCATCTGATTAGTTTTAAAAATAGTTTGCAGAAATTCAGGATATGTGACAACAATGAAAATATTCTCTTGCTAATCCTACAGCAGTAAAACAAGTTAAATATTTGCACAAGTCATTACTTACCAATGGTGCAGACTATGGAAGTGTTTCGACATGTGTATGGCTCAGAGTCAATATCAAGCAGACATGCATGTTCTAATGAACTAACTGCAGAAATTGGCTTAGCTATTTGTGTTTGGTAGAATGCATCTGATGTTTGCTGAAACATTGTGTTAATTTTAGAAAGAACCAAGTACAAAACTTACATGTAAAGACTACTGTCCCTGAAAAACAAATTCCAACATATGCATCTGTTGTGAACTGCTACATAAATGAGGCTCAACAAATAAAAACATTCTATCATAGACAAGCCACTGGAACCAACCTGAGCTCCATTAGTGATAACCACAAATCAAAAACAAAGCTGCTGAGGTCTAAGCAAAATAACCTGAACAAATACCCCATTGTATAAATTGCTAAACAATTTTAATACATGTTTATTTGTTATGATACAACACAGCAATGTGAAAGCAAACACTGTCAGAATGTACTCGAAACCAGGACACTGAAAAAACCCTAAAGTTATCTAGTCGAGGCAACCCAAAAATTTGTTAAAACAAAGACAGTGTCACAATGCATAGATATATTGTAAGCGTCGCAACAAAAAAAAATTGCACAAAACACAATAATAAAAAATACAAGCAAACGAAAGCATTACATTCTTGAAGAAATAAAAAGGCATGAATAAAGACATACAATACTTATGCAAAGGCCATTCAAGCACACATTCAATTAAACTTTTTTTGTTATTAATTAATATGTTTTAGACAGAAACTACTTCAAAAGAAGTCGAAAATATATGGCCTCTTTTTCAAATTACAGTATAATGCTGTGGTTTCAGGAGCTTGCAACATATTTCAAAACTACAGGTGTTGAGAACAGTTTTTAGGAACATCTGCAATGCCTCTACTATCCTTGAATACCATAATGGAGTTTCATACATGAGCTAGCTGCAAAAGCATGGATTTTATACAGTGGTGGGATTCAAATTTTTTAAGAACAGCTTCTCTCACTTTAGGACTCACTAATAACAGATCCTCTCATTATCACAGTCTCCAGAAGCAAACCATGCTGGTTAGCCCGATGTAAGTGCAAAGGTTAATCTTTGTTGCCCACTGATGCAGTCTAGCAGGGGAAATGATTGATTTTAGCTATTTTCCCAAATTTTAATCTTGTTTTTCACAGTAACAAGTCTATGAGAGGTTTGCCAAAATAAGCTATAAGTAAAAGATGTTCATGGGGAAAAATTGAGAATCCCTGACTTAAGCCAACAACCAGTTCTCGGGATTAAAGAAATTCCACGAACAGGTTGGTTCTTGCAAACCGTTCGAATCCCATCACTGATTTTATAGTATAAAATTATTGTGCAATTTATAACAAACTATTTGTTAAAAAAACAAAGAACAAAATTTGTTTCAAATAAAAAAGTACAAGATTCAAGAAACAATGGTAAAAATTGAATATTTTACAATCATAAATATATTCTATATATTTAGGGACTTGGCAATGAGTTTTAGCCATGGCAAATGAAGGACTCGACAGTGCAACTGAATATTTGAAAATGATGTCATACTCCAACGAAAAGCTCTTGTTTTAAGTACATAAAAAGTCAAAATAAAGCTTTCTGGAGATTGAGCATATATGTGCTTGGGTAAAATGAAAAGATAGCCAAGACTGAATAAAGCAGAGTTATATCAAAAACTGAACTTACTATCACAGTTAAAATAGAAATTGGTAAAAAATGCATATGAAACTGTGGTCACAATTCTCCTTGCATCTAGATTTTAGTGAAAAAAATATTTTCAAATTTTGAAATGCTATATAATACTGATTTTCACAAGTTAAAGGTTCTTTTAGCTTTGTAAACTTGCCATCTTATGTCAAATAGTTTTCAAGAAAGATGTACCAGTCATGGCGCATTGCACATGCAACACCAAGCCAACTGAGCGGCTGCAACAACATCTTAACCTTTTTACAATGAACCACACTGATCTCAGGCTCTTTTTTGTTAAGGTCACATCTGGCACTGTCTTTGCATCATGGTCACAGCAACATTTTTTTGCATTCAAAAAGTTAAAGTGACAAGCACCCAAAGCATTACAGTGTCACAGTGTGGCAGCAAACATCCGCAGAGATCATCTGAAACGCCTCAGTCTGATGGACAAGTATTGTCATGGTTTCTGTGCTGATAAACCTTTAGGCCATTGGCTTCATGCTTGCGTTGCATGAACTGTAAGCCAAACTCTAACTGTATCTGCAACCTACCCTAACCTTAAACCTCAACCCTAAACCTGTTGTCTCTTTGTGTGTCATAGTCATGGCCTACTTGTCACATGACCACTTCAACCAAACATGATGTTGAACTAAAAGCCAAATCGCCCAAGCACAGCTTTTCTGCTGAGGCAAAATATACAGCAGACACTACAAAAATGTGCAATCATGACATAATCGTATGTTTGTTGTTTGTTCTCACCTGAACCAAATCTTGTGCAACACTTAGTCTTTCACTTTCAGTTCTTGCCTGAACCAAGTCTTCTGTCTTGTTGTTGTTCAATTTTTTCATTTCACTTTTTGCGCCTTGGGCATAAGATTAAGCACAATGAAGCAACCTAGTAAATGTACTGCTACCATTTCAATTATTAATTTTTTCAATACACTTCATAAAGCCTTACTGAGTTACTCACACAATTAAATTATCTCCCTTATAGGCCTATTGCAAACTTGCAAGATTAAGGTATCAACAGACTTTTTCGGGATAGCCTGAAGTAAACTGCATTTCATTTCGGCTGGCTTGGCTGAAACTGCACTGCTGTTGTTGCATTAAGATTAAAGATACACATACATTGTGGTCTTGTACATTTAACCAAACACAACAACTTGTGAACATCGCTTAAAACAAGACAGAGCGAAGACGTAAAATTTCCAGTAACTGAAGTATCCAATCCACCACATCAAATAAAATATTACCGGGATACAGCAGTTGAACCAAGGTAAAGTAAATTTAGCCCTCCAGTCCGAATTATCGTTGGATGCGAGGAACGCGATTTTTTTAATTCAAAACAGCACATAAGAAAGACTTTTAAGATGAAAAAACGCACGGGAAGAATAAAAGAATAGAATTTCTGGTTAATCAAAACCATGGTTTGGAAAACAAGGATCAAAATTTACCAAAAAGGCCATCGCAAAAAGCGTTCAACAACAAAAACAACCATATTTTTCATCAAATACTAACCAACTTTCTGGGAAACGTAAAACGATGAGTTTTTATTCCTATTTCTTTGTCTATCATAGTACATTTGTTTGCTGCGAAGATCGCGGGTTACACATTTATATCAATATACGAGACCGAAACGTGAACCTACCTATAGACAGTAAATGCAAGAATTTTGCATTCACATCCCGTTGCACAATTCCTCGATTCAATTTAAAATTTAACAACTGACCAGGAAACATATAGCGATGATTTTTATATCATTTTCTTTATATACTGAAAAAATGATATAAAACCCATTGTTTTATGTTTCCCGGAAATTGGTTAATATTTGATGAAACATATGTTTGTTTTTGTTGTTGAACACTTTTTGCGATGGCCATTTTGGTCAATTTTGATGCATGTTTTCCAAACCATGGGTTTGATTGACCAGAAATTGTATTCGTTTATTCTTCCCGTGCGTTTTTCGTTTTAAAAGTCTTTCTTATGTGCTGTTTTAATTTTTTTTAAAGTTACGTTTCTTGAATCCAACGAAAAAGTCGGGCTGGAAAAAGTCGGGCTACCTTTACCTTGGTAGCACTTGACCACTGGCTTTGCGTCAGCCACTACAAAACAGAGATGAGCATCTACAGGAACAGGATTGGATATCTTGCAGGATGCTGGCGATTTTTTCGGGTCAGGATCGGATTTGGGTATTCATTTTTGAAAAAAATTGAATCAGGACAGGATCAGGATATTTGTTGAATTTCTATAACAAAATTTCCCTGAAAGTGATTTAATTTCAAGATGTCACAAATGATAGTGGTAGTGCCTACTTTGCTACGGTTTTTATATTCACAAAAAAATCGAAATTCTTTTGTCAGTATGTGTTGCACTCAACTAAATCAATGATAATTCGTCTTACTTTAACGTAATTTTTTTCCAGCAAGTGGAAGTAGTAAGCTGCTAACATAACGCTGGTATGCTACTTTGTTGTGCTGAGTGGCATGCAATGGTGTGTTTAAGGGGGGCGAGGCACTTTCCTCGGGCCCCGCTTTTTGGGGGCCCCCTTGAGGTGCTACGCATGTAAATTTTCCTTATTTTTGATGAAAAACTTTTGTATTCAATCATATTATATACTACAAAGGAGATCATAAGTAAGTATTCTACTTTCAAAGGGGCCCCCTACAGAAACTGTAATGTGCATGTACTTTGCCTCCAAAGGGGTCCCAACAACAATTGTAATTTGAAGGTAATTTTCTTTCAAAGGGGCTCCCAACAGCCACTGACATGTGCAAGTACTCCACTTTCAAACTTCATTGAAGGTCCCCTAAAAGAAATTTTAATGTGTAAGTACTCCGCTTTCAAAGGGTCTCCGTACAGAAACTGTAATATGCAGGAACTTCGCTTTCAAGGGGGCCCCGAACAGCCTCTGAAATGTGTAAGTACTCTGCTTTTGAAGTTCATTGATGGGGCCTTAAAGAAACTGCATTATAAGTACTCTGTTTGCAAAGGGCCCCCAACAGCAACTGTCATTTGTAAGCACATTGCTTTCGAAGGGGCCCCCAACAGCAATTATAACAGTGGTTCTTAACCGGGGGTACACGTACCACTTGGGGGTACGAGGAGCCAAAGCAGGGGGTACGAAGCACCAAAGTCTTCAGGGATGCACGC
>JGI24022J15233_10006992_pt1 | contig 12355 bp, 8 predicted proteins | sample Ectturendosymbi2_FD_15233 | JGI IMG/M metagenome (IMG submission 15233)
TGCAGTTCATCAATTTATCTCCTAGCATTTCAGCTCTGTTTTGTTTCCAAAACGCTAAGTTTTTGTTTACAAATTACATGCATACATGTTTGTTGATCATACTGCTTTTATGACATTATTTGGTCACTCAAAGTTAGTAGGACAACAGAAATGTAATTATTAACTGGATCTCCTATCGCACCCCAACCGCCCATTTCTGCTTCACCACTCCCCAATCGCCCATTTCTGCTTCACCGCCCCCCTAGAGTTTCTCACCGCCCTCAGGGGGTGGTACCGCTCACTTTGGGAAACACTGTTGTGAACAAACGATTAGTTTGTGAGCAGTATTTGTGCTTGGACACTTGGCCTTGATGAAATAATTTACAGATAGACAAAATGGCATGCGTTGCACTAGGCAAAACAAAGGTGCGAATCAAGTAGCTGTCCAGTAATGCTGCAAATGAATTAACTTGAAAAAGAATAAGAAAAAAAACTGATCTCGTTTCTTGTGCAAATCTGCAGTAATGCATCGGTTTTAAACTGAAATTCAGTTCTGTTGTAGTATAGACCTTGCTTTGAAAAGATTAATTAGTCTGTGTGCATCACCTCACGTTCAAAAATTCGAGAAAGACTGCATCCGTTCTTTCTGTTTTAACCTTTTTAACTGAAACCTGACTATGGAAAGTGCTGAAGAAGAAAAAAATAGACACTAATTGTCTCACATTGAAACAATTGTTTCTGGGGAGATACCGGAACCATGCGAAGCTGTCCATGCCCTGTACTTATTTTGGCTGCGTATTCACGTACTACACAGCATCACCGTTTGGGCTTTTGAGAGTTCTGTGGACATGAGCGTCGGAACTCGGAAGCGGACCATCTCCGCCTGTATTTTAAAATTTGATGTTTTTCCTATTAAGTTTTAAGTAGAAAAATATTATCCTTTTGGTTTTGCGTCGGTAAAATGAAATTTCAACATTTTTGGCTCCCTCGATGAAGTCCTTCGACCACCCCTGGAAAAATGCACTATCGGTCCGTACCTGGAAAAAGCCCTTCCCACGCCCATGTCTGTGGAACATGCAATTACTTCCATGTCTGATTGGGCCTCATCCTGAAAGTTTTTCTGTTAATGTAGGACTTCTAGAAGCGAAACCTGTTCTATCGTCATAAGTTGTAGAAAAACAAACATTGACTGTGGGTATAAATCATCTTTCTGGAAATACGTAACCTTGTCTAGAATTCTGCGGCAATGATTGTTTATGATGGTCAACAATTTTGCAAACTGATATGCCAATCTTACTACCTAACGCTCACCAACAGGAAAGTACAGTATTAACCGTCAAGAACTAAGTGGGCAACTTGTAGCGATTGTTGGCAAAATGTAAGATTTTCCGCGTTGGAACGTAGATTCGCAACCACCACAATTATGTGCGTTTTTCCCAAAAGATTTGCGTTCTCTGGTCTGAAAGTCGCCTCCAATTTGTATCTTCAATTGATTGTCATAGGCAGGCGTGAAACAAACAGGTGAATGTTGGTGCACTGTATCCCAATATATGTTGCGATGGCGTATCATATTTAGAGAGCTAAAATGCATACGCGCAAGCCCGTAAGGAATCATGAAACAAAAGTGAGTTCGATATAAACTGTTCATTGCGTGCAAATAAACCCTTGTTTTGCAACCAAAGAAACAATTGCGTTCATGGTCATAAATATTGTTAAAATGTAGACTTGCAGCGTTTATTTACGTACGACTGTTGCCATGTGTAAACCAGCTTTTTCGTAAACATTTAAAAAAATAATTTGGTGTCAAACCAATTAGTTTAAAGCAGGGGTGACGAACATGCGGCCCACAAAAGAATTTCGTGCGGTCCGCGAAGCATTCAGGCGAGACCAGCAGTTATGAATTTCGTTTGTTGTTTGTTTCTGTTGATGAATAATTTTTTCGTTTTTAACAGGTTTCATAGTATGTCTAAAAAGTTGTGTGGCCCGCTTACTCAGCGGTAACTGACAAAGTGGCCCGCGATAGCAAATAGGTTCGTCACCACTGGTTTAAAGGAATAAACTTGACAAACTATTGCATTTTACAGGTAAAGCTGTACAGTATTTCCTTTTACATACCGCTACGGGTCCTATTCATTTTAAAACTGCACTAAATTGTTTTACATAGTCGCCTTTTGCTCTAAATGAGGCCAGTCATTCTTTGCTTGGAATGCACTCACGACAACGGACACACTGTTTAAAAAAACAAAACATTCAACCTGTTAGTCTTACGCTTTAATCTTGGGGGCACTGACAGCAGGGCTGCGGAGCCGAAGCGCCGGAGCTGGGCGTTTTGCAAGGAGCCGGAGATTAGTTCAAAATTTGAAGCTGGAAGCTACTGTATGGCTATTTGAGCGATAACTCCGGTTCCGGATCCCTTCCTAAATGCTAACGGTATTGCCAAATGTACTGAAGGCTAGACCTAACACAGCTAAACTCGATTGTTACGAGTTACAACATCTGACCGCAACAAAATGGATCTCTGGTGTTTCCGTTGTTTAATCTTCGCCAAGGCTCTGGCATCGCAGCTGGACAGGCGTGGTGTTACTTGTAGCAGTAAGAGAAACGTTGTTAACTATCAAAAATGTCTTACACATTCTAGTCAGAATGATCAAACCTGAACTGTAGTAGTGTAGCGACCTAAAAAGAAATAAGAGCTATAATCAGTAGGTACATAATAAGCCATAGAATTTCATTGAACACACGGCGCTTAAGCACTTCTTGTCTTTTGTGTTAACGCAAATGTGTGCGCGTTAGAAAGAAAACATGAGAGAAGTACACTAATCGACTAAGAGTTTTGCGCCCTTTGCATGGTTTTCCTGGGCATAGATGCTAGCTGACATCGCCAAGACTGCAACTGGCAAAGCATGCAACGAGTGCGAAACAACTGATCGACTGGGACTGGACTGTGTCAAACTTCTCGGCATTTAGTTTTCCAAACGGACGTTTTCTTGATTCTGGTCGTAATAAATGACAAAACGTCCGCAGGCATTATCAGCAAAACCAGCGACTGCATTTCCAGAATTTGTTTATAGTATACGGTAGAATTTGCTTAATGCGTCACCTCAAGGGGATTAGAAAAAAGTGTCGATTTAGGCGAAGTGACGAATTATTCAAACAAGTGGAAACTCTATCATAGTAGCTCGTATACTTTATCATAGTAACTCGTATACATAGTGCTTTTATTTGCAGTAAAATACAACTTTATGACGTTATGGTTGTTTACTAAATTAAACTCTTTAAGTCCTCTAATCGATCTAGGCTCCTGCATTTAATCTAGCACCTTTGAAATTTTTAATAAACTTTACAGACTTTCTGCATTCTCTCAGCGTTCTCTCAATGGGAAGTCGGGTCGCGCTTCGCACCTCATGCATAAATTCGATAAACAAATTGCGAGGTGCAACAATTCTCATATAAAGATCCTTAACTTGTTTGAATTCCCGTACGTGTTAACCGCTTAAACATCAAAATCGAAACTGCAAATGACGGATTAGCCGAACAAAACGCTTCTCAGGGATAGAAAGAGGTGACGAATAGACGAATTAGACGAAGAGAAATGTACACAAAAGATAGAAATTCTGCCGGGACCGACGAATTAGTGGCGAATTGACGAATTAAGCGATGACGAATTAGACAAATTCGACTGTATTACCATTAAGTTGAGTAACATTTCTGCTAGTAACTACTCGCTAAATCGTATAAACTTACGGTGGCTATTTATTCGTTGATTTTCACATGTTAAGAGCGCTGATCGTAGAAAAATACTGCTAGATTAACCTACTGAAATAACTGTGATACATCCTTTTAGTTTTGTTCACTGGATATGTCTCATTTTCCAGTCAATTTGACGCACACAAAGACATTTGAAAATATTAATGCGTGGAAACGAGCAAAAGCCGGAGCCATATTTATGAAAAGGGAATGCTCTGAAGCCGGAGCTGTTGCATTTTTACAACGGCTCCGCAGCCCTGCCTGCAAGATTGTTTTCTAAAGTTAGGTGTGCAGGATTTCAGGTCATACTGATGTATTTTCAGCTGGTCAAAGTCAGGAATTGCTTGCGCTTTTTAGGTAGACACAATGTTTCGTGACTCAGGAGCTGTGGATGTAAAAGTGCTGAGCGTAGATCCAGGCAGTATTATTGTGACATATGAGGTCATCTACGACATAAGTGAAGATAACCCGGAAGAAATTATGCGTAAGGCTCTGGATGACACTTGTGTAAGTATACCTTAACTTCTTGTGTGCTTGTCATGTTCAGGTCATCATTCACGAAAGCTACATATGTGCTAATGGATACAGTTGTTTATCAAATGACTCCTCATAACTCTTGCGATGCCTGCACATCTTTGAAAGTATTTGGCACCGTGTGCCTTATGGCCATTAGTAAAAGAAACAAACCAACTTTGTGTATCATTGACCAGCACATTGTCTTAACTTAACCACCGATCTCGTGCAAAAGTGAGAGTCGTTGAATTACCCACATTTTTTTAAGATTGCTCACATCGCTAATAATTTGTACGCGTATGGAATTTTTTTTGCTGGTCTGCAGTTAAGATATGAATGAACTTTGAATTTGTTGTAGCACCCTGGTGTCAAATATTCTTCTGTTGATTTTGCTGGTGTACAGTAAAGGTACGTCTTGGTCTGTTGTTCTATGAATCCATAGATGAAAAATATACGATTTCGTATGTTCATTGTTTGCAGCAGCAATGTAATGAAACGAATAAATCCCAAAATTGTCCTTCGACATAACCTCAAGACCGGTTTTAAATATCTTTTCAGTGTTCACAGACTTCAAAGTCTGATTTCGAATAGAAAGTGTTTTTGTATTGACGCTCACTGGTTTGGATCTTGGGTACTCGCTGGCGACCGCAAGTTTGCTCTGTGTATCCTAATAGGCAAGCTGAGAAAAAAGTCAACATTGATAAGAAAGGGACAGGAAAATTGCGGAAATGTTTGGCTTCTTGCGACAATGATTGAAACGCAAATAAATTAACTGACCACTGTGCTGTACAGAAAGACCCGGTCAGATGTAGTCTAATCAAACTGTTTTATAACTTTTAAACCTGGGGTGTTGGTACAAAAAAAACATGTTTCTTCAAGCCGCTTCTTTGTTATAACGTTATGATTTCGAAAAGCTCGGTAAATACTTTTGTTTTGATATTATAGTATTCATTTCAGTTGTTTGTTGACCGGCGACTATAAAATGCACAGAAAACTGATGAAAGTATGAGACTAACACTGCATAACACAAAGATAATCGGCAGCTAAGCTATAACAGTGCCCGAACCTATCGCTGACATTTTTTCGGAATTGGAAATTGTCTAAATAAAGCTTTTCGCCAAACTGCGACGGACATACTCCAACACTGCACTGTTTTCTGTGTTGCACTCTCAATATATGCTTGTAGAATAATGTGTTTCATATGTTTAACTCCTCTCACTATTTCGTGCTCGGTGTAGAACTGCCGCGGTACAACAACGGCTTCACCAAGTCAACCGGATCCAGGAACGATCAGTTTCACACCTGCGTCCGACCCAGACAATTCGACTACAGAAGTGTCTGATGCAACAACACCAGCAGCAGCCCCATTTGCAACAACTACGCCATCATCGAAACTTACTGTCAATTGTTCTGCATCATGTGGTACGGTAGTTGAAGGTGAGTGCCACACCACGTTTTCTCAAATTCTAACTTTTTGTCCGGTGATTTTAAGATGAACCGTGGATTTCAGATATTTGCAAAATACTTGCATAAAGCTAAACGACACATAAACTTTATTCTACTTCAGACAACTTCGTTTGCGAAAATGGCTCCTTTCGTGAATATTGCGATCCTTCCACCACACAGTGCGTGAGCGACAACGGCGATGTCAGTTGCGAATGCAAATCTGATTTTACGGAAGTGAATGCAACCGCGTGTGTCAGTAAGTATTCACGATGCGTTGGTCACCTATATTGTGTGGTGTATAGCAATTGTATTGGGCACTGCAGTTGCATTCAGTTACGGCAAAAGTTGAAACTAAACGTCTTGAGAACTCGTAAAAGAGAGTATTGTGACATAGCAGCCTGGTATTTTCAAATGTGGTAAATCACTTTGGAAGGTTGAGATTCTATTTAGTGCGTCAACCAAACGATTCATTTTAATGATTCGTTAGTTCACGAATGTTTTTACGGAAAGCATTAAGACATTTGCGTAGAAGTTGCGGTAAATCTTTTGGGAGTCAATAAAGACCGGTTAAGCTCAGATTTGAACAAAAGTCTTGATAGCTTTGCTCCACTTTTTTTCGGCAAATGCTAGCTCGGAAATATTTCGATCCAGTGCATGCGATGTGTAAAATTTTTTAATGTTTGTTTTTAGAAAAAATCTGCAGGAATGCCGAAGATGGCACCTGCAATTATCCTTTCGGTTGGTGCAAGGATAACGTGTGCGAATGCATGTGGGGATTTGAAGGACAATATTGCCATGAACGTAAGCGGATTACTTTCATAGAAATCGTATTTCATTGTGCTGCTTGCGAGGTTTTCACAGGCGTTGTGCGCTGAAAACATACAAACAAACTTAGAAACCACTGTGCATCGCGTTTAGCTTGGAAGTTCACTCTGACGGTGGTGGGAGCCGGATGTGGTTTGATCATCGTCATCCTCCTCATCGTCGCCGTTTATTGCAGCAGCAAAGCGAAGAAGAGTAAGAAGAAAAAAACATCCGCTGGTGGTGAATACGCGAACGACTTGACGGTAACTTGCTTCAGTATTTAAAAACGTGCGCTCCAGCTGTATGTTGTGGTGTTAGCAATTTCAGCGGATTGGAACAGTTTTACGCTCAAAACTTTTAATTCCCTTCGTTGCGAACACGGATGTAGTTTCAAAAAAGATTAAGCATCAGTTGTATTCTCAAGGCTGCAGCGTTCAAGTAGAGCTGTTGTTTCACACTTGGGCGGTGAAGATTTTTGTGCCGTTTTTTTGCCAGAACCCGTTCACCGACTTCCAGCCTCGCATCATGCGCGCTCAAGTACCCAGCAGGAACATTTACAGCTCAGTATCTGATGGTGTCGAAAATGGTGGAAACGCTACCTCGACTTTTAACGTGAGCCTTTTGTGTTGGCTGTTGTGATTTTTTCCCCTTCATTTTACGTTTTTGCTTTTATTCATCTGTTTAATCTTGTTTGCGCTGTGAATGAGTCATGCGCTAAACTGAATTTTGAAATGATTAGCCTGGAAAGTTGCAAAGATAGTTTCCATATATGGCATGTTGTTACCAGTAGCGTGGATTGTNACTTACCCGCCTTTGAGAGAAGTTAGTCGATCTCGCACTGCTTCATGTGCTTTAAATGGGTAGTTGCCTGTTTTTTATGTTTTCTTGCTGCAGATTAAAGTTAACGATATGTTTTTAAACATCAAATAACAATTTCAAATGAAAGTTGCAAACTTTTTACGAAAGAATATCATTACTGGCATGACACGCTTTAAACAGGAACCGCTTTGGCAGAACGATTCCCGCAATATTTCTAAAGTTTTGGTTTGGATTTGCTGCATATATATATGTGTTGTAGTTCTGGACTGGTTTCTAAGCCCAGCGTTTTCTCTAAAGCGTACCCCAGTAACCAGTTGGTTTTCGAAGCGCCCGATTTCATGTGAATCATTGTTTTTGTTCCATTATTCTTGTTCGAATTTGGAAATCTTCCAAAATTCCGCTCTGCCACCATGTTTCAATATACAAACGCAAACCGCATGTTTGTCGGATGTGTTGTGCAAAGCTGTTTTTTTGCGCAGGGTCGGCGAGACAGCGATGGAGCGAATGGATACACGAACTACGGATACGCCACTGTTGATAAGGTTTGTCAACAATATATATATTTCATACGCGCACTGACACGTCGTTACTACACGACTACGATTTTTATTTCGCGCCTGTTCAAACTGAAACCAATGGCGAGCCCTGTTGCTGGTCAGGAAAGCATGTCACGGAAAACAATATTGGTGTCTGGTGATGATGGCTGTCTGCGGAGTTCTTTGTCCATCGTGTTTTTTGTAGGGATTGCTTAATCAGTTTCCGTTTCGATTTTCCTATCTACCGCAAGGCTGGTTTGCGTCGCAGGGAACGAGCGCGATATGTGTCGTTGCAAATAGAGCTACGTCACTGGTTGCGCTGCCACCACAAGTGCCTGTCCAGGGCGTCGCCGTTTATCATGTGACCTTTGTCACAAACTCATTGCGTTAGCTTGTTCAGACACGCTTGACTGGTTTCATTGACAATGACAAAACCACGCGCCTGACCTATCCTGCATCTATTTTTGTCGCGGTTGTCAGGCGGTGCGTTATGATCTCCAAACGTTGACGGCTGTTCGGGTCGGTTTATCCTTGGAACTACCTGATCAAGACGGAACAATTAGTATTCACAAAAGCGTTGAATTTAAAGCAGTAGTTTGTGAAGACTGCAAATAAAGCAACAGCTTTACGAAGTTTGGCCTCATGTTGAAATTTAAACTTTGCTGATTGATTCGTTGTATGTTGAAGAGAGTCACTTTTTCGACCAGATTAAGTCGCACTGTCTTTTTTGTTAAAACGAGAAATACATTCTTCTGACCCGAGGTTACTTTCCAGTGAAAACCAGTCTGTGGAAACATGTTGCAACAGTGCCTGATATTCTTTTACAAAATGCAACTAAATTATTCCCGTCTGATTCTTTTCCAGCCGCACTTAACGCAAGAGCCAGGCTCGTGTTTCACTGCGTTTGTAGCATTTCGCACCTTGTTGCCGCTGACGGCTGATGGTACAAAAAAGATGCAAAAACATAAGTCGTCCTTTCCAAGTTCGCGTTGATTGGTGATTTCAACGGACTTCCGCATATCTGTGCGTCCACATCCCGATTCTAAACGAAACTGACGTCAACGATTCAGTTCTCGGTGTGCTTTTCGACGCGTTGCATCGCGGCAACGCGCGCGGCCAGCGCTTGACCTTTGTTCATCATCCCACACCACTTTCGTTTCTCGCAGACGAGGAATGGCAGCGCAAAGTACGCCTCGCCCGGCAGCAACAACTACTTTTGACTCTGAAGCTGCTTTTTCGTTGATCGCCGATGACATGACGACGACACGCGACCGCTGGTCCACTTCGCCTGACCATCGTTTGACACAAAGGTGCAGTTCGCGCCGATCGAACTTGCATTTTTGTGCTTCGTCGTTGAACTTCGGCTGTTTTTTTGCTCATGAACATAGTGCCTTATTTTCCCTGCGATTCAGAGTGAGGTTGCAGCTTTTAGGAATGTCGATATTTGCTCCACAAATATACAACCAAGGTGCCTCGCGCGTTCTCTTCACTTTTTAAAGTTTTTTCTCGATAATTTGGTTGGTTTAGCACAAAAAACAGGTCAAGCTTGCGTGCAAAGAGGCCAATATATCAGGAGTTGATCAAGAATGTCGTTTGTAGAATTGACCTGATATATCTACACTGTAGTTTGTACGGAGCTGTCCCGGTGTAATCGCTATCGCTATGTTACGGACCGACCTTGCCGTGTATGTACTCTTTGTTCTCACCGCTATGTGCGAACGCAAGCATGTCGACAGCTCATCTCATGACGAACGTTTGACTTTCTGTGTCAGTGTTGTTTTAATTTATTACTTATCGGCGCCCGCTTCGGGTGCGTGTCATTTTTCGCCCTCAATCACGTGCTCCGCCCCCGAAACGCTGACCCCGAATGCTTTTGTTACTGCGCCTCATACGGCCGAATGCAATCTTCTTCAAGCAAATACTCGTTAATTGTGCGATACCGCGTGTGTGTTTCCGGCTCGCAGGCTGGGTCTGTGCCTGCAGCACACCCGAGGTTTGCCGCAGCGCACGCGACCCGATGATGGACGCGAAGCCGAATAGGGAGGCGGCGAGATTTGCCGTCGAGGCACAATTTTTGAAACGCGAACGTTCTTGACGAAGCGAAAGTTGTGCGAATCGTGAACACGCCATTGATTTTATAAAAANNAGATCAGCTCTTGCACTAAACTACCCGGGAATATTTTTTGGAAAAGCACGTTACTGGTCTTTATCTGCGTTCTGTTCCCGTGGGTCACAGCGCGGTTAATTTCCACAAAGCATCGCCGCACTGTTTAAAACAGCATTTTCAATGACAAGCAAAGGGCTTCGTTCCTCCCTACTTCGTTTTCCTGCTCCACCCTTGTCCGGTGCTACAGCTTTTGTACATACAGCAACAACAAAGCCCCACTCGCCAGGGCCTTCACACTGCAGTCGCTTGCTGTGCTGGACGGCCGAAATGACTAATGTTTAACGCGAACTGTGAATAGTTGTACGATTGTGTTTTTTCCCCATCAGACGGTCTTCTTTGTTGCATCACTCATCCTCGTCTTTGTCCCATGAGATCAACTGCAATGTAGAAACCGAACTAATACATTTCGTGAAATAATGGCGCTCTGCACTGTTTTGCCCACTGTTGCAAATTCCGACGAAATGTAACTATTTTGTTGGGTTTTGAAATGTTTGACGACGTCTTTGTTTAAATACTTCTCTGGCTACGCCGAGAATTCTCTTAAAACTTTATTGCTTATCGGTAAACTCACAACAGGTCTGTTGGTAAGCTTCGTTGTGCATTGATGGAATATGCGCGGCAAGCCCAGCAAATAATTCTCGTAGCAAGTTGACAAATGTTTCCGTGCGCCGGTTGTGTTCATGAGGCTCGGAGCTCGACTGATGACTCCCAGTGCTGGTAAAAAAAGAGCGATGCAATGCTAGATTTTTCGGACCAACTGAAAGATCGTTGTGTTGATGCACTTTTAGTTAGCGTAATAAATCGACCAATGACCGGAGGTCATGCGTCAGTGCGTGCCAAACCGCTTCGCTCAACCTGATCCTTATGCACCGCGAGTGCAGTAGTAGCTCACCTTGTGCACTTGCTTGTACGCTTTGTGAATGTTGCTTGTGTGACAAATGACTGTTGTTTTTTAATTACTTTCGTAGAAGTTCGTTTTATGATGAAAGTACAAACCGCGGCTTCGTTCCGGATTGGAGCATTGTGTGCAAAGATCATTTCCGTACTATAAAGTGAACACTGTTGCTTACCTTTTCATACGCAATAATTTCATATAATTCTTTGCTGTGGGTTGAAACGCCAGTGCTTTTTTTAACGATACGTTTCCTTCAACTTCAGCAGCAGGTGCTGGTTTTTTTCTTAACGTCTGCGCGGGCTGTAGGTACTCCATGTGCTATTTCATCGTTTGTATCGAGGAGCCACAAGTGTTAGGAGCTTGTAGTCGTAATTTTTCACCCAAATAAACTTATTCCCTGAGTTTTGTTGTGACTGCACCACAGGTCAAGAGGTCACTGCTGACGTGGTTCTCGCGTCGGTTGACGTTTCTGGGTCGGTTGATGACGATTCAACGGTGATCGATTGTTCGACGAAGCTGCCGTTGTCGCTTTTTTGCCGCTTAGTGCTGTTGCGACACAAAGCGCTGTTGGTTCAGCGCCCGCCTCGCCTGCTTTAACGCAACAAAATCGTGTCGAGAGTTCGGTTTTGATAACAGCGAACTAATCTTTTCGTGCCGCGCAACATCACATTCTTGCCTAGAAACGATCTTGACATTTAGGAAAACCGTTAACTGTGAGTTGTCTCGAATCCACCAACGTTTTCGAATGGCTCGGCGCCTTTTTCACCGAAATGTCCAATACCGAACTGGCACGGCTGATCACACGACCACAGACGAGAGCTTGCTCTTCATGTGCTGGAGCGAGCTGATCATAAACACATTAAGTATATCGTCCACATACTTGGGATTGTTGACCGACTTGCGCGAATGTGTGCGAATTCGTCAGGATCCGTTTGTCTTTCGCCGTGACACGGGCGCGATGTTTGGCTGGTGACGTTCGCTGTCACTTCGTTGCGTGCGTGATTGTGTCGAAACAAAGATTTCGTAATGTCCACGCGGTCAACTGGTTACAGCGTCTAGTAACGGTCTTTATGAGGTGACAAAACTTCATAACCGATCCGAACATTTTTACCACTTGCAACTGCATAGAGGTCACTCTATAACGTTCGCCAGAACAAACGCATTTGTTGGCGCTTGTGGTCTTACAATGCCGGAATTTTGACAATTTCATCCGCGATTTGAGGAACGTGAAAGCCGTTTCCCATAAAACTTTATGCTCACCACGTTCTGCCAAATTTATTTTCACACTGCCATCTTTCTCGACAATGAACACAGACTTTTGATGTGAAAAACTGCCCAGCTCTTACTAAACAAAAATTTTGTGTCTGGTCGTATCACCGACTGCGGTTGTCTTTACAACCAGACGTTCAAAACGCGCAGCAAACAATCTTCAATTGTATTTGCACCCAG
>JGI24022J15233_10006993_pt1 | contig 12355 bp, 6 predicted proteins | sample Ectturendosymbi2_FD_15233 | JGI IMG/M metagenome (IMG submission 15233)
TACCATCAATATTAATTTTCAGGGCGTAGCTGCCGTTCCTTTACTTCATGTCAGGCAGATTCAGGGCGTAGACGCATACTGTGACTAATTTATCCTAAATAAATTAGGGTGCAGATGCAGGGGGCTTAGTGGACCTTTACCATCAATATTAATTTTCAGGGCGTAGCTGCCGTTCCTTTACTTCATGTCAGGCAGATTCAGGGCGTAGACACATACTGTGACTAATTTATCCTACTAAATAAATTAGGGTGCAGATGCAGGGGGCTTAGTGGACATTTACCATCAATATTAATTTTCAGGGCGTANCTACTTTTCCATAACTTCAGGTCGGGCAGATTCAAGGCGAAGACGCATCGTGTGACTAAGTTCTCCTACTCAAGGAATTAGAGTGCAGGTGCAGGGGGCTTGGTGGACGTTTGCCATCAATATTTATTTTCAGGGCGTAGCTACTTTCACTTGCAATCTTCAAATCGGGCAGACTCATGGCGCAGACTCAGGGTGTGACTAATTTCTCCTTCCCAATAAATTAGGATATAGATGCAGGAGGGTTAGTGGACGTTCATCATCAATTATTACTTTCAGGTGTCGCTGCTTTCAGTAATTTTCAAGTTCGGCAGATTTAGGGCATGGACACATGATGTGACTCATTGCTCCTACTCAAATGATCCGGGCATAGTTGCGGGAGCTTAGTTGACATTTACCAACAGGTTCAGTTTCACACCGTAGCTGCCTTTATTGGACTTCATGTCGGGAGATACAGAGAGCAGACACAAATGTGACTTATTGCTTCCCAAGAAATCAGGGCGTAGTCGCAGGTGGTTTGGTGGCTATTTAGTAGAAAGTTTCCGTTAAGGTGAGCAGCTCCTGTTGTTTAATCTTCGAATCGGGAAGATTCCGGGCGTAGACACATATTGTGCCTAATTGCTCATGCCAAAGAAATTGGTACGAAACAACAGGGTATTTCTGATGTTTCACTGGCGAAACAAAGAATGACCGACCCTGATGCAGAATATTTTACAAATATGGATGTTTCATTAAGAAAACTATGGATGTTTCATTAGGAAAACTGCAATCATCTTATTTTTCCACACAGAAGCCATTTTGTATTCATGCTGTATTTACTTTTAATCTTAAGATCTTCCACAAACTTTTTTTCATACATTTGACCGTCACAGCAGCTTATGTCTTACACAGGCTCTCCCAGACTCGCCGTTAAACAAAAATAATAAACAGTTTCAAAGGATTTGTTAATTATTACTCATCAAAAGAAGCAATAATTTTATTTTACAGAAGATATTTTCTGTACCTTCTTAACGGTGTTCACTTTGTTTACAATAAATAAGTTCATTGGCATAATATTATNCATGGTTCTTTCCAGGNTTGTGTCTCCACTGATTGTTTTGATGTAGGGTTTGCGATACCTTCTGAGAGACGATCAATCCCTTAGTACAGATGCTGAAGACCTTGAAAAAACACCGAATGGAAAAGATTTTTAGTAATTTAAAGTTCTTTCACAGAAAATAAAATGCCAAAGTAATCCTACTACAATTAAGTCGACATGCGTTTGACTGCCTTTGCTTCACGATTTTTTTTTAATCTGCCTAAAATATTGCCCAATGTCACTGCACCTGCAAAAAAAACTTATTTTCATGCTGAAATCATAGGCTTGACTACAGAAGATATTTTGTTTAATAAATCATTGTTCGCACTTAACCATAAACAAATTTTTGGCCAACTTTAACCAAAACATCCACCCCAATGAAACAAACGCAAGTTTTACAAAAAAGCGTTCTCTACAGCATTCCAGTAATTTCATGAAGAAGCCGTAACAATATGAAGTTGATAGCAACACCTAAGCTTATATGTAAAGTTGCACGACTGCTACCTACCTCAAGACATATTCCAATGCCGCCAATAAAAACTACTGGCAATCTGCAACGTTTGTGTTTCATCTTAACACACCAGTGACTTAATTGGTCAACTGGAGGCCAAAGCATCACAGTGCACCTGTGGAATAAACAACAAACAACACAGCTATAACATAACGGCACAATTTAGTGAAGGATGAACTCATAGCCCGAGAGAAAAATGACTTCAATTTTTTGTCTATTTCTTGCATTTTGCTGAAGAATGCAGGGTTAATAGTTTGCAAGATTTCAAAAATAAAGGAAACAAAGAACTTAAAAATGTTTACAACTGGTTTATACACACCTTGTTTTCAGTGGATTAAGTAACCACTTAATGTTCTCTAACTTATAAATTCAGAAGTATGCATTTCAGAGTTATTGTGACCACATGTTTTCTTGAAAAAAACGGACCGTTTGTCTTGTGTTGATGCAATATATTTATTATGTTGCGCAGACGCAGAATTAAGAAAAATAAAATCTAACGTAGGCTGGGCATCGCTCACACGACCAAAATGGCTGCATCGCTTGTGGTATGTACACTGAGCACAAGTACAGAGTGTCTTATAGGATCCGTCATTGATGCTGGACTGTGTGGCACAGCGTTTGGAATTACACATTGGCCATTTCATGAAATTGGGCCATTTTTTTCAGTATGTCACTGCAAAATTAAATTTTCAAAGTGAGATATTTTGTCTTTTTGTATTTTGTGGGCAGATTTTATGTCACTGTCAGGATTACAGTGACACCATGGCACTTTCTCTTGCATTGTTGTGAAGTATGTAGTAATGATTTAGCCCTTGCACTTAGTGGATTTTGTACAAGTCAGTGATAGTCTTATGATTACCATTGCTAGAAGCTACACTTGTATCTGAAGACTGCTGTACTCAGTTGTGTGACTGATAATATTACTGTAGTCTAGAAGCATTTTGCTTTGCTGGTTAGACTTTACTGTTGGAAGTTTCTCATCACTCTTACAGTAACACTATACTGCAGTATGTCAACTTTATACAGCTTTGAAGTTTGTAGTAATTATTTGGCCCTTGCACTCATTAGATTTTGTGCAAGTGTTTCAGTCGGACTTGTCATATGACTCCATGTTTGTTCTGCGGTGTTCCTACCCTTTTGTTCATTACTTAGATTTGATGGTTTTCAGCATGTGATTATCATGATCATCAACTTAATGCAATTCACGAATTTTGTTTCTTGTTTGTATGTTTGGAGCACAAAATCAAGATAATTTTAGCACTGTTGTTGGATTGAAAAGTTAATCTTAAATTGTTTTTACGGAAATGGGTCAGATTTGAAGCAGTTATCTACCATAGTGTTTAAAATATGATTGTAAGTATTCAGATAAAGAAAGGTCGTGGCCAAAATTGTTGTTTTAAGGTAAAAACTTGGTTCTTAACAAAACCTTTTCTTCTGCAAAAAAATTACTGCCTTTCAAATTTTTGAGTTCCTAAATTTCTAATTTAAAACATTTTGTATTTTTGGCCATAAATATTTCAAAAATCAGCAAGTTTGACCATTTTTATTAGGATTTTGGCCATAAGTTACCGAAAATATCTGGCAACCTTGTGACAGAATTCTAACGTGCTCTGTATGAGCGTTCTGTACTCCTGTGTGAAGGTTATGTGGCAGAATGGCAGTACTTTTGTAAGTTTCCTTCTCCACCTCGAGTGAAAACCAAACACATGAACACTGATCAGAGCAGCCTTACCAGTTGGGAGTACAGGAGTAGCCTCTCTGTGATATTTGTTTGATACCAGTTTGGTATTGATTCCAACACCTAATATGCATTTATATCTCAGGTAACACCTGAAGAAGTCTCAGAAATGTGCACGAAAACACTTTGTTTTTATGAAAGTAAATGTAAATCTTTATATGAAAACGATCAGGACACACCAGCTTCATCAGCTTCGCAGTACAAAAATCATACTTTTAATGGAAGGCTAGCGTAGAGAATATCTTTCCTTCAGCAAGATTTCTATCAGGAGATCTTCCAAAACGCATCTGTTTTGTGGATTGTTGGGTTGATTTATTTGAATCCCCAGAGAATGAAGAAATTGCATTGAAAGCTTTGCAACAACAGGTGGTCATGACTACCACACACATATCAAAGGAAGGATTTTCGTATTTGGTCGAGCTCATGGACATCGAAAGGGGGCAGGGGCTTTGAATCCCTGGATTTTAAAATCTGATATTTTTCTACAAAAAATATTTTTCTGTTAGTTTTCAGTTGGTAAACTGGAATTTCACCATAGTTGGCCCCTTTGAATAATGCTTTTGGTCACCACCTGAAAAAAAATCCACAATTGTCCTCTCCCCTGGAAAAAATCCTTCTGACACCCATGGTCAAGCTGAAAACTAAAACGCAAAATACACAGAAATACATTGAGCCGTTACTGATGGCGGTATTGAAGGAATTAATTCATTTGCTGTTTGAAAAGTTGATCACCAGATTCGGGAGCAGTGCAGTAGTTAGTAAATAGGTTTCGGTTGCAAATATTTGTAGCTTCCAATCATTTTTTGTGTTTTTTACTGTGTCTGCAATGGCAAAGGTCTGGGGTGTGATTCTCATTTTAATTGTTTCATTTCAATTCATATTTATTTGTGAGCAGACACTAAGTCCATAGTATGAACACACACACACTCTGCAGAATGCAGGTCGATAAAAACAAACAAAACAGCACGTAGTACAAGGCATTGAAGCCTGTGGAATCACAGGGTTACAGACACTTTTTGCAACGGCATTGAAGAGAGAACCATAGGGTTACAGACACATTCTTAACACTGAAGTTAGCTAACATGTAACACTTGCTACAAAACTACTGCGCAGTACGGCGCCAATTCCTAAATTGAAGTGGTAGTCTTCAGGTTCTGTGTTGTCGCTTGTTGAAATACATCGAATGACTACATTTTTCACTTTTGTAGCTTCTCATTTCTTGACAGTTGATGGGGATTCAGCTGTTCTTACATAAGTTACATAGCTCAAGAAGATCTACAAAATTAAACTCAGGAATAACATTGCATACACAGTAGTTACGTTATTATTGTCACAAGATGCGTGCATTCAAAGTGGGGTGAATAGGAATGCAGCAATCAATGACAGGGATGAACGAAATTGAAAAAGGTTAAGACGCACTGATATAGACAATGCAAGACGAGCATATACTGTTATCTACTTAGGCTGTCATACATGCAGGCTCAACCGTCAGCTTAAAGCAGGGATTCCCAAACTTTTTTGTCAGTGCCCACCTGATTGCCCCCCATGTGGTGAAGATAAATTTTATGATTTAAAAAGTGACCTTGTTTCAGCTAAAAATGCCAATACCCTATACTAAACAAGCTTCAAGGGAATATAGCATTCATGAAAAAGAAGAATGAAAGAAACTAAAGAAGCTTGACAGTCTTCAGAATGAAATTTGGCTAAAAACTTGTAACTATGCTTTTTTAATTTTGTTGCAAGTAATTGGCAGCAGGCCGAAGTCAGAATTTTGCTCCTTCCAGAAGTGAACACTCTTGCCCAAGGAGCATTGCGGCAATCCAATCAGTGGCCATGGATCGAACACCCAAGCTTCCAATGGATAGGTAGACACTTTACCACTGAGCTATTGCCGCCCCCTGTAAATAGTCTAAATGCTAGACCCAGACCTCGTCAAGCGTAGGGTTCCCAGATGCGCTTTGTAAAAATACCAGCCATTTTGATGTCAACAGTGCGAGATCTAAGCTATGTCGTATTTCGCAAGCAGCACAAGGAAAACAGAAAGACAGTCAGTATTGTTAAGCCACAATTAGTCATTTGCCCATATTTTGGCTTGATCATTGCATTTCGGTGCATGTGTGACATAACAATCGCACCAAAGATTGCGTCAACAGCAGCAAATAAACTTCACTGAAAGAACTGTCTTGACAAGAATCATTACTAGAGTCAATATAATTTGAGAAATTCTGCGTTAGTTCTTTTTGAAGTTACGGCAAATTATTTATTTTCAAAATACTGGCTTCAGGCACTGATTTTCAAAATGCTGGCCTTTCACCGGCCTCTGCTAAATTAGCAGTAAAATACCACCTAGGCTGGTGAAATACCGGCTATTTGGCAACCCTAGTCAAGCGGCATCAATGCCTCCCCAAAAGGCCATTCGCCCCTTGTTGGCGTACGCCCCACGTTGGGAACTACTGGCTTGAATTGACAAAAAACAATACATTGTGAAACCACAAATGAAACCACGATTGTCTTGGTTGAATCAACTTCTATCTGTGATAAATTTTCCATTAAAACAGCACAAATTTACTTTGAAAAAGATATTTCCATACCGTTTAAAGAAAATTTCAATCTTTACAAACACCAACTTCAGTGTCTTTCATGTTAATTATAAATTTAACCTTTTAGGACCGCAAAGCCACAGCTGACTTCAGGTGCAAGCATGAACCCAATGCTTTGCAAAGAGTAAGTTGAGTGTATGAGTGCAAAATCGATCATTTTCTTAGATCGGATTTCTTCAAAATACATCCTACATTTTATTATTGTTTAAAAAATATTTGTCTCACTTCACCAAAAGTCTGCTGTATCTACTTGTTTCAAAGCAAATAAATCCATTCTTTGTTCGAATTGCTGAAGCATTCATTCAACTTTGATTAAATACAGTCGATTTCTAGCTGAACACCAAATCAGAAAATAACATGTTGGTGCACTCATTACCATGCACTGACAATGAATTTATGCACGAAACATGTCGGAGGTCAGTATTTACAAAGTTATGTGCAATGAAAATGTCACATGATACAATCTACTAACCTAGCCCTACCTTCACCAACTATGTACAGCCGCAATATAGCACTTGTGAAAAGTGTGAATTCATTACAGCTGGTAACCGGTCTTCTGCATTCTGCGTTTGTCTTTGAAACCCACATTCGGGGTAAAACATTTGCGAAAACAGGGTTAGGGTTTCAGGATAAGGTTAGGAGTTAGGGATAAGTGTTGGGGGGTTAGGGGACAAAAGTTAGAAATAGGTTTATGGATAGGGTTCAGGTTTAGTGTTGGTAGTTAGAGGTTAGGGGATAGGGTTTAGGGATAGGGTGTAAGGATTTGGCTTAGGGCAGGGATGGCCAACTTGTCTTCGATTAGGATCAACTAGAAAATTTCTTGCTAACTCATGATCGACCAGTCGGTAATAAAGTCACAAGTACAAAATGCCAAAGTTGAGTATCCTACATGCAAACACAGTATACCATCATCTTCGTAAGTGATGCACAGAAGGCAAAGTTTATGTTATGAAATTTGTCAAAATTAAATTTTGATTGTCACCCAATAATAGGAAAACATATTGGCAGTGGCTACAGATACCTGTGGATCTTGAAATTTGAAAACTTGTTCATATGCCACCTGTGACATAACAGTAACGCACAACGTGAGTGCACTAGGCTTGGTAGACACAAACTAAATGTAAAAGATAAACCCCAAACTTAACCCTAACCATAGCCCTAACCTAATGCTAACCTAACACTAACCCTAAGCTAACCTAACCCTATCCCTAACCCCTAAAGGTAACACGTAAGCCTGAAAAAAAGTGAAGAAAAAAAGAAAGTCAGGCAAATTGAGAGTCAAACCGAAAACTATTGGCATAGCAGCCGTGACGCATAACTCCTAGGCGACGAGATCCACACCATTTGAATGACAAACTGACCCTTCTATTTGGATTGCGTCAGGCAAATGACAAACTGACCCTTCTATTTGGATTGCGTCCCTTCTATTTGGATTGCGTCACCAACCAAATTGGTTGGTCACATACACCAATTAAATGATGGATAATATTGATGTACTTTCTGGAATATTGATTGAAAAGTGTTCTTTTTAGGTATCTTGTCAATTCAATGCAAAATCAGGTGCGATCGACCAACAGACATTTGGCGATTGACTTGTTGGCCACCCCTGGTTTAGGGGATAGTGTTTAGAACCCCAGGTACTCTTTTTCACGAATTTTTGACTCTGGAACCGAAAGTAAAACAGATTTCTGCTGGAGTTGACTCCAGCAACCCCAATTGTTGCCAACCTCTGTCATAAATTGTTTGTTGTTACCAGCCATCTGTGGTGTGGATGATTGGTTACCAGCCATACGGACTCAGCAGTTCTTAATCTCATGAGCGTTGCACCGCCATGTTGTTGTAGCAGTGCATAGTTGGAGGTAAGTCTACCTCGCAGCAGGTGAAGGTCTACATACTCATCTCCAACAGGTTTATTGCATAAATTCATTGTCAGTGCATGGCAATGAATAGCCTGTATGCTTTTAACAACATTTTCCAATTTGGTGCTCAGCTAAATGATGACCTGAAATACTAATTAATCATTCAAAAAGCGAAGCAGTATATATTTTTAATTTAATACCACACACACCCCAGAAATTAACAGAAGTAACACATCTTCAAACATTTAAGGTTTAACCATGTTAACAAAAAAATAAAAAAACTAAATTTTCATAGGCTAAGAAACAACGACTGAAAACTCTTTATGTTTGTTGTAAACTTTTGTGGAATCTGACAACTTGGCTCTGCTTTCAACACTTTGCTTTGATTCAAACTTCCACATCTGTTTCCAAGTACAGATGCATGTTAACTGAAAATTATTTATTTATATTCTGCACAAAAAATACCTTATTTCAATGCAAATTAACATAATTACATACTTCCTAATTTGCAACTAGTTCTGGGATCCATTATCAAGCACAACAATTTGTAGGTATTTTTGAAGTCTGATTCATGTTTTAGTATTGTTATAGCATAGGCTATGCAAGTTTTTTGGAACACACCTGGTAAGTTAGTGAAACTTTGAAGAAAGGCAGTGGCTATAGATACGCCTGTGGATTTTAAATTTGAAAACTTATTTTATACGCCACCTGTGACATAACAGTAACGCACGACGTGAGTGTAGTAGGCTTGGTAGAAACGAAGTAAACATAAAAGAGCAACCGTAAACTTAACCCTAATCTTAACCCTAACCATAGCCCTAACCCTAAGCTAAGGCTAACCAAACCCAAACTAACCTATCCCTAATGCTAAGCTAACTTCACCATAACCTAATGCAAACCTAACCTAACACTAACCTGTAAAGGTAACACGTAAACCTGAAAAAAAGTAAAGAAAAAAAAAGTAAAGTTGACAAGGTGAGAGTCAAAACAAAAACCATTGGCATAGCAGCCGTGACGCATAACCGCTACACTACGAGACCCACGCCGTTTGAATGACAAAGTGACCCTTTTATTTGAATTGCATCAGGCCAGGCGTATCAAATCCATAGTCACTTCCTTGAAAAAAGGAGTCAACTTTATGGTTTTACATAAAAATGTTTGGGAGCTGATGTCTAAACTGCAGCACACACTTTTGCTAGACAAATATGAAATCACTACTTTCTTACATCCTATACTGAAGTGAAGGAATTTGATCCAGGTACTACAGTGAATACATCCGAACATCATGCCACAAGCACTGAACTTATTTCGGATGTAGGGTAGGCCATCTGTAGTGCAACAGAAAGTCAAAAAAAATATTAATGCAGTCAAAAAACTATGAATCTCGGATCACAGTTGAAACTCGAACATGAGTGCGTGTCTACACTGAACTGCAGCCTTTTCATACGTAGAACTGCATGTAGTCTGTGGCTAGCCGCTGTACTTAGTGAGAATTTGAAAATTTGGATAGTGGCCAAGTCTGAGCTGACAAAAAGCAAACATTTTTTGAGTCAGACATTGCAGAGTGAAAAACTATGACTACGAAAACCTCTCGTATGCGATGCTACAATGGTTCTGTTCTGTGGAGTAAGCCTAGGCTTAAGCAAGCTACTAACTGTACTGCAGTGTTTAGTCGTCCTGTAGGCTAGTAGGAGCCTGATCAAATCAGTAGTAGGCTATAGCAATATCGGTTACTAACTTACTTAGACTGCAAAATAAAAACAAAATGAAACAATGCTTTACGCAAAAGTGAACTTCTTCCATACCTCAAAATATGTTATTGATAATGCCAGCGCCTCTTGAGTCAAAGGCAAATTGGACATCTCGAACATCCTGATTGCCAATCTTCTTGAATCTTGACAAAATGGCGTCTCGGTCTGGGTGTGACGCGTCTAAGCTGACAACGGAAATCAGGACTCTCATTGGTTGAAAACAACAAAAGGCAAAAAGTGCTTCACGTTCAAAATACTCCTCTACTGTGTGATTTTTGGAAACCAGTGATGCAGGTACCTTGGAGACTGAGACATGGTCCAAACTTCAAATACAGATATTGTCAAAAAAGCCAAAACGAAAGTGAAACCTGAAAATTTGTCAGCCAAGACGTTCCTTTTTGCAACCAGACATGTTGCCAGCAACATGCTATGAATCGGCAGTGACGGCGTGACTCGAGTCATTGACTCAACTCGAGTCACAATTTTTAATGACAACTCGACTCACGTTAAGAAACCATGTTGTGATGACTTGACTAAACTCAAGTTTTTTACAGAATGAATCGAGTCATAATGCATAACTCGAATCAGAGTGATTCTTACAAAATCTCCAAAAGTCTTATTGACACATAAGGTATCAGAATAATTGCCAACTGGACACTGCCAACCTGAAAAGTACCAAGAGCCAACCGCTAACCAGACAACTTCCAACAACTGCCTACAATACAACTATAACGACTAGAGCAACTGCCAAACGAAGAACAGCTTCTGTTAAGCATAGTTGTAATTGCGTTTTGACTCGATTTTGCAAACCAAAAACTCGAAGTGACCCGACAGCTCCTGTGGCTAAACTCGACCAAGACATGACCTGACTCAACTCCACAAAATTTCAGATGACTCCACGAAGGGCTTTTGACTCGATTCGTGTCTCGACAAATATGATTCGGCCACATCACCGACCATGATAACAAAAATGGATCATCAGCAATTGTGAGCCTTTAATTTGAATGAATTCTTCAATCGTGCAAGTAATTTTCTTTATGCTCTTACCCGAGAATGAGCATAATGTGATAACCACCATCTAGTTGACTTGATATAAAGCAAATCAATTGGTATTCAAAACACTACTTTGAAGCCAGGTTTGCTGTGCAATGTTAGTTCAACAAAGCATCTAGTAGGCCTGGGCCCTAGACACGATCTTTCAAATAGGCTTCAATAAAAGCATTTCTCCAAAAGCAAGACAGCAAAAGTAATTTTTGCAGTAAACAGCTAAATTTTCAGAGACAAATCTTGGCGTTGGCGATCTTAAGTTGACAAAACAATACTCTTTTCCAGATTTTGGTTTCATTTGGGTCATAACTCACCGGGAGCATCCTAAACGTGCCTTAGTTTCAACTAGAGATGGCATGAGCCGCACGTGGGGAGCTAAAATGGCGGTTAACGGCAGGTTTTCGTGAGCCAGGCCAAACACTTTTATTTTTTCTTGGGCACTGCTACAGTCCGCTCACTTTTGTAAAACCCTCACGTCGATGTTGAAAGAGTTTTATTTCACAGACGTTAATTTCGTTAGCATCACGCTGGTGGATTTTTTAGTGGATATTCGGAGTTTGCTAAGATCTGTGAGCGAACAACACGTAGTGTAGCCTATGCTGTGTGCATGTGATTGTGTTGTGTGCTCGTTGTGCTGTGGATTGTACGCCCTGTGGTGGTGTTCGTTTGCATTTAGCGCAGGCGTTTTAGGAAGTTACCCAGCTTACAGGAAACAATTTTCTAACGTTTCGCTCTGTGTTCATTTCGNTTTTTTTCAAAGAAAATGTCTGACGTTGGTGTTTTCTTGGACGTTTTCTTTAGGTTTGAAAAACCTCCATGTGAGGTCATCACAACCTCATATTTTTCGAAATGGATGCTGACTAGAGATGGCACGGGCTGCTAATGATCCGGTGTCAAGCGAAATTTCTAACTTGCCAAGTTTCTGACTTCAGGTCATCTGCGCATGCGCATAGCTATTTTCCAGATCAGAAATTTTCCGTGCATTTCCTGTGTGTGGGTGAGCAAGATTCCAGATCATTTATTTCGCAAGTGCTCTGTTAGAGCTGTGTATTGACTGTAGTCTGAACTCATGATAACTGTTTGTTAAATATTTTTGCGTGGTAGACGAGATAAAGCATCACAGTACAATTGAAGCTTTCCTACACGTAGGTAGACTTGTTAGTAGCAAGTGAAGTGTGTAATACGTAAGAACAATAACAAAAACAGACATGAAATGAACGCAATAGACATCAACATAACACAGATGATGGTGGGCACGCAATGGGTGATGAGATGAGGCATGTACAGATGAGCAGGTGAGGCAAGCATATAGGTGAAGAAAGTAAGCAGCAATAATGGTTATGAGGCATAGGGTAAGGCATTTTAGTACATTTCATAGCAAAAACAAGTAGCATGGGTGGAAAACAATGTTTATAAATACACATCATGAAGAAAAGTAGATTTACCCACAGACCATAATTGGGTGGGT
>JGI24022J15233_10006995_pt1 | contig 12355 bp, 11 predicted proteins | sample Ectturendosymbi2_FD_15233 | JGI IMG/M metagenome (IMG submission 15233)
ATGCAGGCCCGTAAAAAATTTGAGGGAGAAACCCCCCCAATTTTTTGCCCCACCTGGAAAAATGTGTTGGAAATAGTTTTAAAACTATTGGACATAGTTTAAAAATTTGGGCCCATCTCAGAAAGCTCTCCGCCTCCCCCCGGTGTTCCAAGCTGGTTACGGATCTGCTCCGATGTACAGTACTGTGAATTGTACATCGGAAACATCGTATAACTATTAACTATGATGCAGCAAATTGTACAACAATGAACAACATGTAATGCTACAACTCTTAATATTTCTTATTCCGCTAGTTGCACTCAACCTCCTGTAAAACTAACTGGCCTACGTGTAGTCTGAATGCGGCACGGTGATCTAAAAATTACATAATGACGCATTAACATACTGAAGCAAGAAATCATTTCCTTCAAACGAGCATCCCTCATGGGACCCTTAAAACTCACGGAACCCCACTACATAGAGCACTGATTTAGTGGGACTTCTGGTAATTACGCAAGAGCCGCATAAAACCGGGCAAAGAACCGCATGCGGCTCGCGAGCCGGAGTTGGCCACCCTGGATATGTGTTTTCGATGGCTTCCCTAACAATACGCACATTATTATCGCTCTTCGAAGTTAAGACGCGGGCAGCCTCCCTAAGTCATAAGCTTGATAGCAGTGCATATTGAAATAGTGTTACGTCATGATGCAGAAGATGTTTGCAGAACATTTTGCTAAAGTTGTGCCTCAACCTACTATAAGTACAGACTTTACATTTATACTAATTGTAAATAACTTTGTTTCTTTCCAATTCATTACATCCGCAACTTTCCGGTGAAAACAGCCTAGGTCCTAGCTCAAAATTATTCGCTCATCATTCTATAAATCAAAGCGTTTACTACTGAACGGGTCTCCTGGATTCCTCCATAATATAAACAACACGGAATGTTTTGAATAAAATTTCTTATATTATGACACTAGCTCTAAAAGTGAAAATTTTCAATGTACTTCCACGTTTGAATGAGAAAGTTTTGCTAAACTTTCTATTTTTCAATAAAATCTGTTTGCTTCATATATTTCCACGATGGTTCTTGATTCGTCCTGAAAATTTTCAAGTTAAGAAAGAATCCATACCGCTCACCGCTCTAGAACGTCTTTCCACAATACAGCTGTAAGTTTCAGATCCCTCATTGTGGTTGAAAACGAGTGTTTGTGTCTTCAAATTATAAGAATTTTGACATGTATGCTTTGTTCACTCAAAAACAAATTTTAAGTCAGAAATCTGACATGCTCTTTATTGCCGGATTTAAAAATGTTTTATTGAAGAATAGTTTTCCTGACAACGCCTTCGGAATTTGTGAATCTTGGCATTAAAACATGCTTGTTGAAGAACGGTTTTATAACTTTTGTACGATTATGCATTATGCCGTAATGCTGAACGACCTTTCGATTTGATTATAAAACAGAAAACAAGGTGTGCTGAAATATTTTACAGCTTCAAGAAGCTTTGTGATCATGAGTATATAATTGGCCCTTTGNGTATATTTTCTTGGAATACAAATACAGAGAACANACTGCAACTCTGACATGTGTTTGATAACGGCGGACGTCATNAACTATTTTTTTCAAAAAAAGTTTTGATTCTCACAGCTGCGAGTGAATTTCCCAGTCAAAATACTCTAGCGGAGGTGCTTTACTTTTGAGTACCAACCAACGCCTCAGATTTATGACCAATCGTTTTTAGTGACAAGTATATCTCTATGGNAGCTGCTCATTGNATTTTTCACATATTTCAGTAGGATCNAATTTTATGGTGACTTCGAAAAGCTTCTTTGAAAATGACGAATTTTTCAAAAGCAGGGTAATGAATGACAAACTACAATCAAATCATTTGTATAAGAAACACGTTCATCATTCCAGCTTTGCCTGCATTTACCACAATAATCTTTGACTTATTCCATTAGTGTCCATACGTGCATTCCTTTATCATCTTCAAAGTACCCTTTCATCTCAAGAGGGTCGCGGGGCAGCAACTCAGCGAGGTCTCGAAATACGTCACGGTTTTCATTAACCTCTAAGTCTAATTACTCTGTCGGCACAAGACCAAGACGGGACTAAGCCCGAACGGAGATGTGATCTCGTCACCTGGTCCTTGGTAGATCTCTGGGGCATTCTGGTTTTGTAGCCGATCATCGTAGCTGGAATCTCTCTTTTCGAAGTGGCTCAACATTCAGGTCTTTACGAATTTCACATGTGCGCACTTTGTCGCGAAGTAACACGCCGTGAACTCTTCGCAAAAATCCATCTCTGCTGCTTGTACTTGAGGTAACACTATTTCAGTCATTACCTGTGATTCACTACGATAGATGAGGATCGGAACAAAGACCGGTTTTGAAAACTGACAACTTTGCGGTTTTCGAAAGCTCCAATTTTGTCACCACAGAGCGATAAAGCTCACGCTGAACTGCGTTTGCTTTACCAATCCGTGTATTAATCTCCTTGTTCCACCTTCCATCACTCGTGAGTAACACCCGAAGGTAATTGAACTTAAGACCTACTGCAATGTATTGTCGCTTGCTTACAGTGCTCGCTGACTTGCTCTTCTGGAGGATTATAGCACTTCGGTTTGTCAATGGTAGCTTTCATTCCAATTTTTTCAAACGCAGTTGCAAAAGCGCATGTTGAAGCCCTGTTCAGAGGATGCAAGCGGTATTAAATTGTTCGCAAAAAGCAAACGGTTGATCCTCTTGCTTCAAACGGCTGTGACTGTCCACCCAATTCATATGAACTATGAAGAAGAGTGGTAACAACACACACCATTGTCGGAGTCCAATCCCCACGGTGAGCGGTTGTGATTTATTGCTGTTGGCACGGACACAAACTTCAGAGCAGGAATAAAATGATTTGAATGCCAGTAACAGACGGCTTTCAACGCTGCACTTCTTCAAAAATCCACTGAGCGGTTCTCGACGCACCTGGATGTATGTTTATTGAGGTCGACAAAACAAGCGCCGATATCTTTGGAATATTACGAAGTTTCACGAAAATTAGCTGGAAAGTGGAAATGTGGTCTGTAGTGCTCAGGCGCGTAGCCAGGGGGGTCAACGGGGACAATGCCCTCCCCCCAATTACAAAAAGTTGCACCAAAAAGTTTCAAGTTAATCAAGCCTTTGATATAGAAGCAAAAAGATACGTCAGTGCAAATCAACTATCAACTGCCTGTGGAACCTCTCCTGTACTTGAGCTTTGATTCGAACCTGATCGAAGCAGTATGTTTTACCAATTGTTCATGATCAATCAAACGTTGTATTATTGCATACAGTGTAAGTGTTAGGGAATTCATATCATGGCTGAGCATGGGCGTCCGCAGGAGGGACAAAACGGGCATTTGCCCCCCCCCGGAAATTGGAACTAAGAAGCAAACATTTCTAGAAAACGTGACATCAGCAGTTTAATTCTGATTAGTTCGGTTAATTCTTGCAATGAGAGTTTGTTTGCCGATATGACACTCACACTGCACAAGAGTTACGTCCACTGTTTAGGTAACATACAGTTATGAGCTTGCAGTTCACTAAATCCGCTTCTTTGCCTGCAGAAGCAGGTTGCGAAACTCGGAAGCGTTTATTGCGTAATAATAACATGGCAACAAAGTTTCGAAGATGCACTTCAAGTCACGGTGGTGTAGGCGTTTTGCCGCATGTAACTATTGAAAGCACACGTCTTGGCAGGTAATGCAGCCAGACAGTGACTGCTGATAGCGGTGAGACACGCAGAACCAATGGTGGGCGAATTGCGCGTCGCTGACATATTTTGTGTGGCTCTTCTAGATCAATAACAATGCCTCAAACTGATAAGGACTTTTTGCCTCATATTTAACGTTTGTTTCATTTATCAAATGTGTTTACACAAGTTCGTGAAGTCAGTCACCAACAGTGTCCATGTGAGAACATTTTACATTGAGCAAATGTTTGTTCAAGTGTGCATGCAACTTCACAACCATGTAGACACACAACCAGTGAAACGTATCTAAAGGGCAATGCGATGTGTATACGATATCAAATTTTGAATGTTGCAAGCGCGCAAGAATGAGGTTTCACTGCGTAAATGCTCTGGTGGTACTGCGCAGTTGCGCACCTTGGAGGGAACACTGGCAGGAAGCCTGCGCGATTTGACATCAACCATTACGACAGTGAACCCAAATCGCAAGTTAGGCTACTTAAGTTCCCAGAAGAAAATTAAAATTTTTCAAAGACACATATCTTCGAAAGCATTCTTCCATTTTCCCAATGTCAGAATGAGAACGAATGTTTTTCGCAAAGAGGCAATTGCAGACCACAAAGTGGTAGAATACTAAAATAAATTGTAAGACTACTGGAGGAATTCCAAGCCAGATTTGACCATTTCCAAGAGTTAAAATTATGCTTAGCATTCCTGTTGTAAATACGTTAAATGTGAATGTATCGGTGACGGCGATGGCTGTCGAGTTCGCTAACCGTTTGTTACAAACTTGTCTGCTGTAGAAATAAAATTGACCGGAATGCAAGAAAATCTAGTTTAAAAAAAACTGGCTACGCCACTGCGCCTAACGCAATTTTTGATTCTAGGGTAAGTTTTCTGTTTGTTTGCGACTCAAAATAGAGATTTTCTGCAAGAAAAAGATACACAACACACCAACAAAATAATGAAACAATTTTTTGTTTCTTGGCTTTGGTTATAAAGTCAATATCCCCTTTAATTTCCGTAGTCGGCAGACGCAAACAGGCATTCAGGTTTCATCAGCCATTCTATTTCGTGTGCCGCTTTTCAATCGCGTCATAATAATTGAGAAAGCCCTTTCGCAAATTACAAACATGGGGAGCACATCTTCAGTGCAAAGTCTCTTAAGCGGGAGCAAATTCCCGGTCGCCCCCTGCTTGCGGGCCTGGTTACCCTTCAATTATTTCAAAATTGCTTCCCGAGAATTTCCGTAGAGTTTCCGTGGTATTTCCCGTATATTTTCTCGTGTTTTGTGCTGTAATGCCTCTTTAGATAAGAACTCTTTCGGTACGGATATTATTTGCAACTTCACAAGACACTGTGGTTTTCCCTTGCTATTGGCGAAGCCCAGATAGAATTGAAGTTTCTGTTTACCTCCAGTGGCGGTTCTAAGGGGGGCCTGGGTGGGCCATGGACCCCCAGATTTTCGGCTGCCTCCTGCTTGGCCCCCCAGTTTTGTGCTTAATATCACGTTCAAGGTCGTTTGATTGACATATACAGCAGATAATTTTCAGCCAGCAAAATTTTAAAAGATTTGAAGACTTTCTGGCGACAGTTCTGACGATATTCGCAAGCCTATGTTGGGTTTGATAGGGTTATTCATAGAAAATTAATCTTCATTTCCACCGGAAAATCACCATGCAGGAGAGACATTTATGCCGGCCCCCCAACTTTTTTCCTTGGCCCCGCAGTGGCCCTCCCAGTTTTTTCATGCTAGAATCGCCACTGTTTACCGCTGACACTTCTCTTTTGACGCTCGTTTCTTGATATACTTGACTAAATATTACTTCATTATTTCCACAATACACATCTTCTAATCTAACTCGAAAATTAATTACAGAGTCTATGCTTGCTACAAAGATAAAATATAAACGCATGCTCTGTGGTGACAGAGTACTGCAGCGTTAGCCTAGCCTTGAGGTTAGCTATTGTAACGTTACAAATTGTAAAAAGATATTATTACCCCCTAATACAGGGGTTCGCAACCTGTGGTACGGCTAGGTGTTCCAGATGGTACGCGAGTAACTTACATTTTTTCACAAAAACCTGGATTCACAGCTTTCTATTTTACGTATCGGGTTTTGTTTCTAAATAAATAAATTTTCCTGTGGCCTGCCATTCCTATTGTATCGCAACATTATGATTTTCGATGCGCTGTTAGCAAATCTACGCCACACATCGACCAATTGGTGGAAGGTAAACAAAAACAAAAATCTCATTAAATTTAGTTGTGGTCCTTTATTGTTATTTCAATGTATATTATTCTTCTGAACAAACTATGATTCGATCAAATTAGTTTTTTTGGAATAAGTGGTACGAGTTGACAATACGGGTTACCCAAGTGGTACGAGATAGTAAAAAGGTTGGGAACCCCTGATCTAATAGTTACATATTGAATCGACGTGCACTTCAATGATGTGTGACATGCAAGGGCTGTGTGGCTAATACAATGTATTTATGACTTTGTGTAATATACGGCGTACAGCGAGCATTCGCGGGCCGCACAATAACTGTCCGCGGGCCGCATGCGGCCCGCGTGCCAGTGTTTGGACCACGCTGTGCTGAGCTATTTTTATATCCAGCTGAGCGTGGTAAACAACTTTTGTAACATGTACCGGGTTACGATTGTGTTTTCAATTTAATTCCATTTTATATATCAATGAAGTCAATTAATGTAGCAAAATGGTTATCAAACAATTTGAACAAAGCGGGTTTAGAGTAGCTACAAAGATTTTACGGAATAAATCGAACTTGCAAAAACATTTTATGGATTATGAAAAATCCACACATTTTTCAAACGCGTTGAAAGACTCAAGCGTTTATGTTTATCAGCTGCATACGTCAAGCCTCTCACGAATTGGACAACAGCAGGATCATGTCTTACATATGCGCGAAATCTTTGTCGAAGACCTACATCGGAAGTCGGTCTAAACTTTAAAATTTAATAACATTTAATATGGTCCGCATCAAAGCTTTCGTTACCCAAGTTAGAGCACAACATCGCGCCACAGCGAAACTCCATGACAAGCAGACACGAAACCAGTAAGTCATGAGAAGTTTCTCTGGCTCCTTCTCATAGTTTTCTCTTGTTTTCCTTGGGAAGATAAAGGTAGTGTTTTAAGATGAAATTAATTAATTTTTGCGGCCCGCCAGCGATATTCCACAATTCATGCGGCCAGTGATAGTATCTAGCAGGGGTGCCCAAACTGCGGCTCGCGAGTCGCACGTGGCTCTTCGAACCTTTGCGTGCGACTCCTTAAGCTTTCCAAAAAATTATATACAGTATTTGTTTTTTACTTTATATTTCAATTGCAAAGTGTAGAAATATTGTAAAATCGGTACTGTGGTAGCTAGCGTGCCGTACAATATTACTTTTGCAAGTCGTTGCAGAAAGAATTATGGTGTCACAGAAGTGTAGATTGCAAATAAATTTGTATTTTTAGGCTTTTATGTTACGGCTCTTTGTAACTTGGGATTTATGATATCCGGCTCATACATGGAGCAGGTTTGGCCACCTGGTATATAGCTTCCCCAACCCTGTCTTACAGTAGAACAACGTCTCTACTCGGCTTCAATTGAACGTGTGTTGGTGTACATCAGAACCGTGTAAATATACAAAGCCCAGTCGTATTGGCGGTCACGATGACTTCTTGCTCTACGGCAATACTGGCTACAAACATCATGCTGCAGATCGTGCTACGTATCATTGAGATTTTCACAAGCACTTGCGCGGGAAAGTTATGGCATGTTGAAACAAACCAGCCGGCACGTACCGACATCAATCACGAGTTAGGAAACCCCAATTCGTAAAGCGGAAAGATTGTATCCACTATACGTGCAAATAGCGAAACTCGGGGCCGGCCTTAGGCCGATGCGGCCGCATTGGGCCCCATGCATCTGGGGGCCCGCGCCATAATGTTTAGGTAGATTGTTCATTTTTTCCAGATGCTCCTTGCGCTCGAGAATTCAGTACAAATAGCTTATAAATCTCATTGTTAACAAACAACCCTCTCGTTAGAACTAGCCATGAATTTCCTCTATTATCGAACGTTAGCAAACATTCTCAATTCTAATGTTAAGACGTTATATGTGCGCTCTGCCATGGTCGTATAGCACGGTTGACTGAACACGATGACGTCATAAAACTATTGCTCAGTGGGGCCCCGTGCCTAGGTCTTGCATTGGGCGCCGCACCTGCTAGGGCCGGACCTGGCGGCACTGATATAAAGTAAAAGCTTGGAACTTCACTATCAAAACTTTTAAAACTTGTCAATTCAATTTAAAGCAGTCTTTTCATTTGTCGGCTTAAGTTTGAACACGATTGCTCAGAAGAAAGCGAGACAAATACACATTTCATGGATGATGGTTTAAAAACATGGGGCATTAAAATATTTAAATGTTGAGACTCGGTTGTTGATGGCCCGCCGTCTATTAAAAGTTCTGTCTATGCAGTGCTATGGCGAAGACGCAAACCCGCACTGGGTATCCTCCATCTTAGGTTGAATTATTTCACGGCATCTTTTCTCAGGGCACTTGGCATGTTCTTTTCCGGCATGGCTAAGAAGGAAATTGACCCGGTTGTTAGTTCATTCCATCCTGTCTCCTTTTTTTGCGTATGGGCATTGACGATCCAGTTTGTCAAACCTTCGGTGCCGGTCCAAAACGAAGTTTAATGAGTAATACCATATTGCAATTCATTCAATTCCAGAGTCTCCTCACTGAGATATTTTGATTAACTGAGAGGCAACATCAACAAAATTTCAAATAGCTCAAAAAGACATTCCAACTTCAAGGCACTCCCTCAAAGAAACCTCAAATGAGTTTTGACGTTGCAAGCTTTTACTGCTTTTCAATAATTTTGTGCAAAACATGGCCAAATATTTATCACCCATCTTCGGATTTTTTGCTGGCACAACTCTATTATGTATTGCAATATTTTGAATTGCAGAAAAATTTATTAACTTGTTATTTCAAGGATCCTATTTGGCTGGTTAGCATTCTTAAACTTATACACTTGGAATCATTAGAAACCTTGTGTGTTTGTTTATTTATTTAACTTGCGCGAGTCAAGGAGTTCGATAAAAATTTGTTGAGGCTGCGGAAGTTTCTTTTCACACTCTTTACACGTAGAACCACAGTCCTATTCATCAATCCAGCAAAACAACTTACTGCTGTGGAGAGTGTTTCCGTCTAGTTGAGCTGACACCATTCCTTGATCTGACATTTGAAGAAAACGGGACGGTCGACCCTTGCTGCTTGCGACTGTACGCAAGCTGATGGGGACCAATGACCGTTGCTTTAAATTGCTTGCGCTTCTCTTTCTTCTCGAGCAGCAAAGCTTAGTTTGGAAAACGTTTTGTGGACGTTTTCTAAAATTGGAAGCAGTGGAATTCATATTTGAAATTCCTGGACGAATTCCATCAATAAGGTTTGTGCTCTCCCAACCAACCGAGTTGCTCTCAGCATGAATTCCAGCTTCGGGCATCACTGTTGTTTTATCTTTCCTGTTACCATCAGAATCCATCGTGGTCGATGGAAGTATTACAAACGAAACGCAAACTATGGCAGCAAAAACTCCAGTAACAGTCAAACCACTTGGATAAAACTGCCGGTTAGATTCAATCCTGACAACAAAAAATCTGCCTCGAATAGAATCGGTATCAACAGTCTGTTGACTGCTGTTTTCACTCACTCCTTGCTTCGACAATCGCACACAGTACTGCAGCATAATGCTCAGGCGTGCGGTGAAGGTGATCCATCGTTCTTTCAACTGCACGTGCTTCTCCGTTTCATTAACTAGATGAGCTCTTTCTCAATTAATCAAATTATTTCCGGCAGTAGCAAGCAGGTAACGGTGTCGCCGGGGTCACGTAATCAATTGACGCAATGCTGGGAAAGGCGTGTACAATTAAGGCAGCAGGTATAGATGATTACTTTATGACAACGCAGAATTTCTACGATCATTCATTTATTAAGTATCTCTTACGCTGAAATCAGACAGCTGTGCGTTGTTACAGCAGCTTTTACGTAACAGTTGTTAGCAAAAGCGCAACTGAAAAGTACGTTGTTGCATGGAAGACAAATTGCAGTAATATTATCAACAATTCATGTTTTTGCTGCCGGGGCTTTCACCCACGTAAGGATATTTTTGCAACGCGCAGAGTTTGTGTGAAGTTGTGAGAAAAACAGATTGTGAATAAAAGTTACCGGCTTAATTTTCTTTTTTCAATCACGTGAGCGATAACACTTTTATATGATAACCGCTTCGTCTGCGTTGCATAGAAAACTAGGAACTTGCGAGGAACCTTTAATCGAAGGATAGAAATTCAAAAATATTTCAGGCAGCTTTTGCTCACTGAAGCATTACTTTTGTGAAGTTGTACAAGCAAAGTTTTAGGAAAACAACTTGAAAGATAAGTGAACTAAAAATTGTGTTTAAACCCATTTTAGGTGGTGCTGCGAGGTGCTTTTGTGTTGTAAGAAATGATCGGGAAACTCTCCACAAACCTAAGACCTCTCGATAACCTCGTAATTGATCGTTTCTCTTTTACTTTTTAAGAATTATACCAATCATTTTTCCATATCTCAGACTCGTTAGTCAACCCATTGCCTGGTCGTTTGAGTTTTATCACAAAAGCGGTTGATGTGCAAGTGAATCAGCATTGTACGGTTTACTGGGGTTTGAGCGTTACTGCTCTGATAACGTCATCAAACGTTTAACATTCGAAGTGAAAACTTTGCACAGTGCCCAGAGACAAAACTTTTGCATAGGTTTTTATTTTTCTTATATGGGACCACCAGTGGCGTAACTGACAGGGGGGAAGGGGACAAGCCGCCCCCCCCTGGCAAGCTAAATGTAAAAACTGGGCCCCCTTTAGTTGACATTTTGATATGTAGTATTCATTGGGTTGTTTTTTTGCGTTTTTCGGTGTGTTTTCGTTTTTTAGTTAGTATAGACTTCCACGACATCCAGAGATTCACTATCATTTCTTAACGTTTTTTCTGAGTTATGGCTAGTGGGCCCCCTACGATGACCAGTGGGCCCCCTTCAGTTAGCTTTCCCCCCTGGTTCAAACCTCTGGTTACGCCACTGGGGACCACACCGTTGTACTTCTGGCTGCCACGATAGCACCAGAGGCTAACAGAGATGTCACTTGAAACGCAAAACGTTTCGAACTTGAAATCAGCAAATCTTCCGATAGCAACTGTTCCGTGCAATGTGAAGTGCAAGCGCCTTGCATCATATTGACCGGAACAGTAGTTTAAGTCACGTTTATGTTTTACAGTTTTGATAATGATGGTCATGCTGCGTTGGGGATAATAAAAAAGGAGCCGAGGATGTTTTAACAATACGTGGGTTCCACGTTCAAGCTCCGTTTTAAAAATTAACGCCGGAGAAAGAACAGTCCTGGACTTCGAGGCAAAGTGCTGCACACTGTGCCTTTTCAGAATACATGTTGGCTGCTTTGCGTTGGTGACTGCACATACTGTAAACAATCTACGATCTATGCTTCACTGAACATTGACATGACGTATGGATTTCGATTTGAAGATGCTGATCATAACATATCTTACAGTTCTTTGAAGGCTGGACAATAGAAGTAGTGTCAGTGCATGGGAGTGTTGTGGCGATGAAATCAATCTATTGGTGTCAGTGTTCCCTCTAAGCCTAAGGTGAGCAAATGCGCAGTGCCCATAGACCATTTGCGCAGTGAAATCTCATTCTCGCGCACTATCAGCAGTCCAAATTTAATATCTTATGCATACTAGAGTCCTGCGTGGGTTGAAATTTTTGTCCGCTACCGTCCCGCACCCCTAAAATTTAAACCCGCAAGAGTTGCCCGCTCCCGACCCACACACTTCTAACCCGCCCCGCAGACCATCCAACCCGCGTCCGTCCCGCACTTTTTCGGTCTCAAACCGCACCTGTCCGAATACTACTAAAAACTCATAACTAGAGCAAGTTTTTGTTGCTATAAAATAGTGAGAAATATGCATTTATTTTTATCAAAAGTTGCATTTATGCACAAGCATTTTAAACGGCAATGATTTACTTANACGATTTATTTAGGCTACATATAATGCTACATATTTCCAAACAGTATCTGGGCAGAAATGGCNATCTTTTGTCAAGAGTTTGCGTAGCATGCTAACTTCGCTCCACACGGCATCAACTTGCTTGGCTATTTAACAATTTGNCATACAGTTCTGGAATGATGTTTGGCNGGGTCATTTCTACAATTACTGTTAGGTCACTATTCAGTTCGAATCGGTTTATCAAAGAGAACAGAACTATGATGAAATAGTTCTAAAGCATATTTTGTATATCACACTTTTACATTTTGCACAATACTTCTTAAAAGTTCTTAAAAGTTGCACGCAAAAATGAAAAAAGTTGCAATATAAAATTCCTGGAACCAGCTTAAAACATCGTACTATACATAAATTCTGAGTATTTTGGAAGCTGTAAAAATGTTGCAAAAACTTGCCCTGCTCATAACGGCTGAAGACAAGTCCAACAAGCAGCAAAATCAAGCCGCTCATTTTTTTCATTGGCAACCAAACCACAAGTTTTCCACAGATCTGATCGTTCGCAGTCAACAGATTTTGAGGCGACAAAG
>JGI24022J15233_10006999_pt1 | contig 12352 bp, 11 predicted proteins | sample Ectturendosymbi2_FD_15233 | JGI IMG/M metagenome (IMG submission 15233)
TACAAAGATCTGCTAATTCAACTCGAATTTATTTCTTACATGTTGTTTGAAAGAATGTTGAAAGAGCAGTTAAAATTGTGAAGAGGCCTTAAATAAAATAAATAAAAAAAATATATCAAGGTTTTGAAACTAGAGTTAGTAATTCTACACAGCAGTTTAAATATCAATTACAAACTTCTGGAAATTGAATTGACGGAAGTACCGCGGTGGAAATGCTCTAGTATGCTCTTCCTTTATTTTTCTATCCCTTACAAATTAAACCCAAAACCAACTTCATAGCTTCTGAGACCGGCATTCATATTTTCAGGCGATTCACGCTCACCCTCTACGAATACTTACCGTCAACGGCGTAGGCGTGGGCGTGGGCGAGAAGGTGGTGCACGCCGTATACCCTCATACTTGTGAAAGAGTGGCCTTCCTTTACTTTATCACAAAGCAACAAAGCAGGAGACCATTTTATATTTTTGTCATTCTCAGCGTCTTGAGTGTTGCAAGGCATGATCCTTTTTCTTATTAAAGCACATCCCTCTCCCTGCTTACTACAGCTTACTGTCTTCTATATACCCAGACCTTTACAGAACATCCTTTGTTGTGGACTTACGTCGGCGATCTCTTCACCACCTTCAGCATTCGGCGTCAGGACTTCATCTTTAAATGAAAGTTAAGACGAAAATTACAATTGATCTTTGCGGCAAATTTCCACAATGCAGAGAGTAAAGAACAAGGTCGCAGATAAAGCGAACAACCAAACTATTGGAGCAACCTGTGGATCAAGCTGTTAAAACACGTCCCAACTGCGCAGTTAAGTCTTTCCTTTGCATCGTTCTCAACGAGAAGGGGCTTGTCTTTACCGATTATATTGTCAATCTTTTGCATAAAATGCAACAAAATTATTCGACGTTTGGATCACCAGTTGAAGTGTTACTGCGTTGTCGATCAGGCCAAAATCGCCCACGGATATCTTTTAAATATACAAATGCTGTATAAGTGTAGAAAGGAGGAAAATATTAAGAAAAAAACTCGATTTTCATCAAAACTCAATAACTACTGCAGATGAGTAAAAGCTGAAAAGTAATTATTCTTTTCACACGTTTACAAAAAACGTTCCCGGGATAACACAAAGTGCTCAACAGCTGCTTAAAACAATAAAAAGCATGGTAAAAAATTGTTTACTGGTGCAAGATTCACAAAGCTTACGCTCTCCCGTCTCTTCCTCTTGACCCTGGTCTTGTTTTGCTTCCTCATCATTCTTGCTTGCAGCATGTTTCTACAGCAGTACAGAGACACGTGAAAGCAAAATCTGCGCTCATTGGAATCTTGAAATGTGGTTATGAAAGTACTGCTATCTTGCAAGGTCAACTTTCACTTTGAATTAAATATATTTAACAAAACAAATATCATGACTGCAATTCGCTTCGCATGCATTTTCAAACCCAAAAATATTAACAAGGTTTGGCAGAAATACTTGGCAGCGATAAATAAACATATTTCTCGAAGATATTTTTTGCTGTTTCTTTGAACGTGTGGTAGGATTTTCGCAACAAATCTAAAGATAAGTCTGCTGCTGCTTCCATCAGTTCCGCGATTAATGTTGAAAATACGTTCCTATCCCAATCAGCATAAGATGAAGTGTAAACCAAGTGACACTGAAATTTTACCTGCAGTTTGCAAAATATAACTTATAACATAAACGCAACACAGTCTCGAAAAAGTAACGAGCAACGCCAAAAATTATAGTAAATCTCCATCTTGGATTTTCCAGGACATACCGAAAACTCAATTTACGTGCTCAGGTGATAGTGTAAAACCCAGGGACGCAGGAACGGGGATGCATGACGGGGGCACTGCCCCCATGCCCTTTGAAAGTGGGAGCAACGGGGGCACAGGTGCCCTTACATAACAGTATCATAAGTAACTCCATGATTTATCAAGATCGACTTGAAACAAACTTAATGCAGCTATTTGCACACACATAAAATTAAACGCCTAATGTCGTAACTTGAGGTGAAACATTAGAAGATTTGTTGCCATGTTGTTATTAGAGAATAAAAACCAACAGTAAAACAATCCGCTCGGAAGTTTCGCAATCTGCCTTTGCAGGCAAAGGAACGGACATAAGTGAACTGCAAGCCCAGCACTGCATGACACCAGAACAGTGAACCTGGCTCTTGTGCAATGTGAGTGTCATCCAGGCAAAAAAACTGCCATTGCAAGAAACAAATCATTTTATCGGAATTGAGCTGCTGACGTCAATTTTTCTAGAAAATATTGGTTCTTAGTCCCAATTTCCAGGAAGGGACCAATGTCCGTTTTGACCCCCTGCCGACGCCCATGGTTTTGACGTACCACGAGTTCAAAACTGTTTGCTTGAGTTCAGTGTAAAAGCACACCCATTTCCTGGCGTCCCTGGAAAAATCTGCGTGTTTTTATCTCCATTGTTGTCTGTTTGTGTTTTTTCCTGCGCATGGTTTCTGTCTTACTTGGTGCTTGGTCCAATTTAATTTTTTTCGTTTTTAAAATTTGTTTGCCCAACGTGTTACCCAATGCCGCCATTGTTGATATCAGCCTGTTACTTACATGTGGCATCGTCCACTGTCACGTGGCATCGTCCACTGTCACGTGGCATAGTTCCCTGTCACGTGGCATAGTTCCCTGTCACGTGGCATAGTTCACTGTCACGTGGCATAGTTCACTGTCACGTGGCATAGTTCACTGTCACGTGGCATGGTCCACAGATTTCAGAACAAACAGATGCGTGAAACAGAAAAAAAGCATTTTGTGATAAATATGAAAAGGATATTGAATGAATCCCTCTATCATAAACAGATTGGGACGATACCCCCCCCCTTCAAAACTTAAGAAAGTAACTTTACTTCACCATGGTTTTGTAAAATTCACAAAACAACATATCAAAACCAATTCTAAGTCTTTCGTTATGTTCGAATTGTTTCGTTGTTCCTGATATAAAGCCATTCTATCGGCCATTGTTTTGTCACAGCAGTGTTGTAAAGTATATTTCATTTGTCTTGCAGTAACGAAGCCGTTATGAGACGCGACTACCAAATATTATTGAAATCACCCCTCCCTAACCTTACTGGCTGGATCCGCTCCTGGATCAAACTTTGCAAATTGTTTTGTTTAACAAAAGCTAACATCACATATCAGATAGTAGAAGGTAAAACCTTGCTGTCAATCAAATTAACGTGAATGAAATGCGCTGTGTTTAGTCAGAAACAGCAATAGAATAAGCCAGAGTCTCAAAACTACGGTCCGCGGGCCGAATCCGGTCCGCGAAGCTATTTCATCCGACCGGCGAAGACATTTCGTCAATCCTGAAAAAATAATGTCTACGAAAAACTTGTTTATTTGATAGAATGTAACATACCCCAAAACAATCACATTATGTAAGATTTCCGGCTTTCGAATTGTAGTGCGATAGCTACGTGGCCCTCTGACAAGAAAGTTAGGAGACCCTGAAATAAAGTCAAAAGAACTTCCCCAGGCCGACGAAGCAAATTACTAAACGACTGACGCTTAATCAGCTAGCAAAGATTGCAGCAATACTGAATATAGTTCGGGGGTGTCAATTGATTGTTTTGTGGGCGATGTGAAAAAAAACATCAAAATCACGTGAATCGGGGGAGTTTCGTTCGTTTCACTTCTCAAATAAATAAGCGATTCAGGATGATAGCGTTTGAGTTTTTTCCATCACAAAAAACATGCCAAGGTCGTTTGAGAACTAAAATTTAGGTATGATTTAATTCTGCCCTGTTTTAGCGGGAACAACACCTTTTTAGCCATAAAAAAGAAATTATGACTTGTATTTTTCTCGTCGCTTTCTGAACGTACGGCAATTTTGGCAAAGTTCAACACGACGAGCGTATTCTTTAGGTCTTCACATGGAAAAGAAAAGCAAGCGTCAGAAAACAAAGCAAGGAAATTTTTAGTGCGAACGGCTTCTACTACCTTGAAAAGCATTTTGCAATGCGTTTGTAGTACATATTGCGTGTTCGTAACAAACACAACCATACCGATCCCGAAGACGATTTGCGTCTGACTTTCTTCAGCTTCTTCACGAGCCAGGATTCCTTCCGACCAACTTTAGACCTTTTATTTTCCTCCTCATCGTGTTCTGCTCCAGCTGCACGGTCAGCACCGTCTCCAGTCTTCTCCACTTCATCGTTGGCCACATCCTCTATTTCGACGATTTCGTCTTTTTCGTCAGTGACTGTAACGACCACTGGCGCCTGAACAATCTCTTCCTCCTGTACAACATCCGGACCCGTTGGTTTCGATTCCTCAGAAAAGACTGGGGGCTCTTGTTGAACTTGATCCTCCACATGTTTGATCAGATCGGCCACGACTGCTTTTGACGCAGCATCGTCATAACCTCTTTGAGGGGAGGATGGGGGTGAAACTCTTTCAGGGGATTCGCCTGAAATTGGAAATGACGTTTTTAACCTGTGTATTGTGTAACAGTCATGGGCAAGCTTGCTGTCTCGCAGCATTTGCGAGCCACAGGCGCTCCGGTGGCAGTCCCGTCGCCACGGGGGGCTTTGGTGGGCTTAGACCCCCAAACAAATGTCCAAGCCCCCTCAATTGAAATATGAAACACTATAAGTTAGTAGAATTCTTGTCACATTTGAATGTGAAGCTCCCCTGCACGAACGTAAAGCCCCTCCGCACAAACTATTGACGACTTGACGACTTTCTGGTGATGGTTCTGTCCGGTGGGCTATGGTTACTTTTACTGTACTTGCTTTTTATCACATGAGCCTGTTTAGGCAGGGTTGCGGAGTCGGAGGTAAAATGCCCGACTCCGACTCCGCGCAAAAACCTCCGACTCCTTGTGACTCCAACTCCGCAACCCTGCTTTGGCCTTGCGGGCTATACTTGTACCATACGTGAGCGGACGCAATTGGCTTCGCGGACTGAAACTGGTTCGATGGCTTCGATTGATCTCTGCCTTATGGTATTAACAAATTCAACTTCAGCATTCGTGGTGGACAACACTTGCTTGCATAAAACTACAGTTTGTACAGCTGATAGATTTTAATTTTGTGAAACTACTGTGGAATTTTTATACATTTTTACTGATATTACGTTAGAAAAGGAAAGATCGCTGACAAAGTGCATTTGTTTTTTGAGAAGTTAAAAAATGTACGAACATTTTCTCCTTGCAACTAAAATAAAAAAGATCTGGTGATCATGTCGACAATGTGACAGAGAACACGTAAAACGCGTGAACATATTTAATCTGTCTGTTGCAGATGTGGTTCTCGTCATGGTGGTAGAAGTCATTGTTGGAATGATAGCAAAGTACAGTGACCTGGGTTAGGGTTAGGATGGCAACTTCAAACAAATGAGATAAAGCTTGAGTTCAGGATGTGAAGTCATGACGCACAACTGGAATGTATTGCATACTGTAGACCTGACCTTGTAGAATCGTTTCCAAAAATAGACCACTCAAAGTAGTTAAACACCTTTTTCTGCCGTTTATCACCTTCTACTGTTTTGAAAATTAATGTATGTTACTTTTGTCTTACAGTACATTCATAAAGATAAAAACAGACTTGGCTGGAACTGTCAACAGCTNATAATTGCAACTTTAGCTTATTTTNTTGTTGGCAAGCTGCTGCATTGCCANCACTTGCTGGGATTTGCCTTAAAAAGTTTCGAATCTTTTATGCCTTTTATGCAATCAAAGTTTGACGTTTTTCGATGCTGCTGATAATACCTTTTTACCTGCTGGCAAAAACGAATTCAATGCAAAAGGCAGGTTACAGGGGCGTTACAGAATAGATAGCAGACAGGATTGCTTGCACTCGATCATCTGAATTCACGTGAACAGACTATTCCGAGGACCCGAGCCATAGCTTTTAATTCCGCGGCTGAGCTTCAACGTTGTACAGACTCAGCTCTGGTGTTAAACGAGCTCCGCATCTCTTTCACTTTTGGTAAAAAGGCACCTTTTGCTAACCCTGTAGTGTGAAAGTAGTATTCAAACTAAGTTGAAGAACTCTTTCAATTGAAGCAAAATAACGAATTTAATGGTTTCTTGCTTGGATTTGAACTACACCAGACTTGTTCCGGCTNCAGCCCAAGATATGACGACGTGATTTTGATGCCTTTAACCAAGTTGCCAACAAGTTGCCAACAAGTTTGCNTTTNCAAATCTTGAAACTACTTCTTAATTTTTTCTTGTCGCCAGCGGGCTTCAGTCACTCGATTTAATCATTCAGCGAAGATGACCTGACTCGAGTCTAGTTATAATGTTTCAACTTCTGCGTGACACAAGATCAGGTTGAGCATAAAATGTTTGAGGTTTCNGAATTACACGCACTCTTATAATTGGAAAAGACACTTAAAATAATATAAAGATGATTCGTGATGTTTCTTGAACCACATGACTAAAATGGGTCTTGTAAAAACCGTTATTTCAAATTTAACTCTTTTGAGAAACACGACTCGTTTAAAAGATTCTGACTGCAGCTGCTGTTAGTTAAGTTAAACCTCTAAACCATTTTTGCATTATAAATAAATGTGATTGCTCGTCGAATTTGCTCTTTGTGAAACGTGAGTCCTGAACTAATGCGCAAGATATATTTTCCACGATAGGGCTTAAACGCTTCAGTTGTTGATTGAAATCAATAATTATAATAAATTTATCCGGTTTTAATTAATTGCTGTCTGAGCGTTTGGCGGATCCGTCAGACGAACCATTTACCGACTCTGCTTCTCAAAGTTGAAATAACTTTTGCATGTCCTTCCATGTATTGCTTCAACGCATTGCATGCTTTCATTCTCTTTTTTCGAACCTCTTTTCAAATAAACGTGAGTGCGGACTGGTAAGCTGCATCGACTCACAAAATGGCCGTCGCACTGCACTCTCTAAAAAGGAATACACATAAAGATTTGAGTGACGCCATCGTCCTCAGAANAAGCCAAACACAAAACTTNTATTTGGTGAAGATGCTGAAATATCTGGCTGGAATGTGCAGCTGCGGGTGGGAAGGAAAAAGACGAAATGGGTCTTTGCTGTTTGTTTCGACAAGAAAAAATCAGAGCAGGCCTTTCCTTCTGTAAGAAAGAGTGAGGAAACGAAGTGATCTAAGAAGATCATGTTGTATCCCAGCTGCAAACGAACTTATTTTTGCACTGCATAAACGTAACGGTTGAAATTTTAAAAACTAGATTCTTTCTGCAGGGAAGTGAGTCCGTGTTCCTCATCATGCACATCAGTTAACCACATTTGTGACTAGTGACTATTTATTGTGACGTGGGATTGTTTCACTGATCATTTGTACTCCGGAAATCGTCCACTCGAAGTCGTAAAAGAGCATGTGACTTTTGTTGCACGACTGTCATCAAGCTGTCTCAAGCACATGACTACCGGAGCAGTTCTTGCGCAAGCCGCTTGTTCAGTTCACACTACATTCTGTGTTCACTAAAACGTTTGCTCAGATTGCGCCTTGTCACGAATTGGTTGAACACATTCGTAAATAGCTACAGGCATTCACGAACGAATGCTGTAACTTTTGAAATGCTGTGCCACATTTACACAGCCATCTGCTCACACAAGTAAATGAAATGTCAAACTTCGGCGCACACTCACTTGCACCGTGCGTTGCGTCTGCGTGGCAGGGTTGAATAAAATCAATTCACTTTGGAATTTTGTTTGTGCTTTGGTGCAAGAAATACATAAGTGTTGAACAGCCCATTGATAAGAAATAACGGCAAAAGCAAACGACGTAAAATACATTGCGTAAACGTTTCAGTCAACACCGTTACCAGCATCAGCACGGTGAATGTTTGTGCTGTACATTTCAACTCCACATCCTACGAAGTCGTGAAAAAGTCTCACAAACTTGGTGTCATCTCAGCAGTAGCCTCGCCGCCGCCACGAGTACCTTGGCATTTGATCTCTCCCGGCGCGGGTCCCAGTAAAGCTGCAAAGACGATTTCTCTCCCAGGAACGTACGTGTTTTCGTCGCCGTGCTGGTCATTCCATGTTGCCCGGATGTAGTCATCCGAATTGAAGTATTTGCTGTCTCTACGAGGAGCCACTTCTTCCCTTCGGGAATACATTAAGTTGAACTGATTTTACAAAGGAGCTTAAGCCTTTTTGGTTTGCAACGAGCTCTTTATGTTACTCTGCATAATTCATGAAAGTTTGGGACATGTCTAAATCAGGAACAAAGCCACTTATCTGAGCTCGGTACTTTGTAAATACTGAACAAAGGTACCACAAGTAAGGAAAAAACAGGAAGTCCCTGAACACTATCCGTTTGTCCAACTTGCCTTACAAAATTGATTTGATAAACGTCGTATACCAGTTGCTTCAAGTAAGAAATTTAGAAAAATAAAGATTGTGGAATTTTGTAATTAAAACTTCAAAAAATAACAATTTCGCTTAAATTCCTTTATTCTTTTTATCTCAATATCAGTTAACATTTGGTGACGCAGAAAGTAGAGTACATAGTTCAGGAAAATCACTGAAAAAAAACGATAGTTTCTGTTAAAGCTCCAGTGTGTCATCTTTTTTTGTTGGAAGCTTACGCTTGTTATAATCTGCTTACCGGTGATTTAAGTAATTCCTGCAAATTAACTACGGTTATTGATTTGTTAAAGTCGCAGTCGAGACTTTTGCCCAGTTGTTGTCACACAGTCAGCAATGGTCTTGCAAAAAATACCTTTGCAAAGTAACGAAACTGCGCGTTCCTCGAAAGAGCGTCATTTGCGAAAATCTGAACTAAGAACAGCTTAAAAAACGCAAAAAAAAGTTAAAGCAACTAAAGACTTCCGAAAAACAAGAAAGAGTGAAAAATGTCATTTTGTTTTTCAACCAAGTTATTGCGATGTTGCCATAGAAGAGGTTAAGTGTTTAAAATCTGTTTCTTTTTTCCTTCCAGTTACATAGAAAAAATTACAAGTCCCACACCCATGAAAGAATTAAGGCAGATGTAGTGAAGTTTTGTTTTCCACAAAAATCCTGGTTCAAAATTGTGAACAAGAGTAAACGCAGATTTTTGTCTCTAGATGGTACAAGACGGTTTTTGTTTTCTAACTTATATTTTGATTTCGAGGCAATTTACTCCCAAAAATTCATGAGAATAGCTAGCGCTCACAATCAAAACAGCACCAAAAGTATACGAGGCACATGGCTACTGCGGCAATCCAGGAGCCGATCAGATTTCTGTGATTATTTTGCTACTTCAATCGAGAGTCAATTGCGTTCGTATATGTCGGATTGAATTAAACAAAATTTAAACAACGAAGAGAAAATTAAGACCAGGGGTGTAGTGGGGTGGGAATGGGAACGAGTGGGAACGGCGTTCCCACACCTGTTTTTGGTACGCGTTCCCACACCTTTTTGCACTAGTAACGTTACTTGAAGTTTAGATGTTTCATTTCATTTTTTACGTGTAACGCCTGGAGCAGCATACATGAGTAAATGACAAATTATCTCGTGTATAGCACCATAGCATGGTTGTGTAATTACTGTTTGTGACATCAACAATAGTACTATATTTGTGTACTCCACGCTTCGTCTGAATTTTTCAACTCTGCTATCTTCGTTTCAGAGGAGTAATTAGTCTGGAAGTTTTTAGGACATTACGGAGTAGATTACAGCCAGGGTTTTTTTCAGCACTACACCCCTGATTAAGACTGACTTTTCCTTCAAAGAAAAATGACTCTAGAAGCAATGATTCGAAGAGACAGCACTTTGTCTTCGCAAACACTTGATTCTATAAAACCTGCTGTTTTCGCAAGGGCTATGCATGTGAGCAAACTCATCCTATCAAAACGTTTGATCCGCGGCGGAGGTAATGAAGAGATAGTACAAAAAACAACTATTGGAAGAACAAAACATTCAAATATTTGTTCGCGTTGCTCAGGAGCGTCTGCATCAAGCGTGACAAAACAGTCGTGGGCGAGAAGCTGGGCGATGCACGAATACGATTGTGTTCAACAACTGAGGCAGTCTACAGCAGGTGGTAAAAGTTTAAGAAAACTTTTCGTCGACTTAATGGAGATTTTTCTGTCGAAAACATTGATGGTTTTTATTTGGATCGTCTGTAAAACAAACGTGAGACTGCGAAGCCTAAAACCTGCAGAGAAAAACTGAGCAAAATTTTACAATACTGCTCCACAAAAAATTTTAACTGCATATTCGCAGAGCAAAGCTGTAGTTAAATACTTTAGAAATTTTCAATACAAAAAGATTGGTCACTGCTTTGATAAAGTATGCAATTGTGCTTCTTTCCACAAGTATGTCTCAAAATCGTTTCAATAAATCAACACAAACTTGAATAAAAAGCGTGCAGATGCGTAGTGCGACAAATTAAAACGCTGAAATGTTGAGTTTATATTAAATTTGTGCTAAATCATAACATGTAATTTTCAATATGCACCGTGATGACACAAATTCAAATGCAGTTTATACAACATTTGTACACAAATTTCCAAACCCTGTGTCGTAACGACTTATTAGCATTGTCGGAAAATTTTTCACCGTCACTTTCTCCATGTTCACAACATAAAAACACAGTCGCTACAGAAGATTTTGTGATACAGCATGTCCACCTACTCTTGTGTATGTTCGGACGCTTTGATGTCTTTGGCTCTCAGTAACACTTCTTTGATATGACGCACTTCCGAGTCCGTCAGGTAACTTAGATCCAAATCCATTAATTCAGGCATAATTTCTTATAATATTTCTACACTCAACAGCCTGGTGTTACAACATTCATAACATGCTTATTGGCAACCACACCTAATCCAAACATCATGCAACCACGCTACCTTGCTGACGGCGCGGCGTATCGTAAGAGCAGGCCCGTAGCCGGGGGGGTATTCGGGAGCAGTGCCCCCAAATTTTGGTGNGCCCCAAATTTTGTTGTGCCCCAAAATTTCTTCGTTAAACACATAATAAAAACAATAATCTTGCTCCCATGAAAATGCATTTTGCTCCGCTAAACCTTAAAACCTGACTACGAGCCTGGTTAAGAGTAACTAACGTTTCCGGAATGGGCTTCCGCAGAAATATTTCCAGGGGGGGCAACGTCGAAATTTTGCTTATCATTTTCAAGTTGCTGGCGATGCAATGTAAATGGACGTTCACACCACGCTTTACCCTTTCTACACCGCAACGAAAATGCTTCACGTTACTGTAACAGTCACAAAAAATGCGCTTCGTTGGCAGCAATAGCAAGGTATATTGTGATAACCTGCAATTTGCACCGTACATTATCTGCAGATTTTCAACGCAGGGTACATCTTTTAAGTAAGCATTGCCACGCTCTTCAACGAAACCACAAATGATGGCCTTATTTTACTTAGCAAGCAGAGCCACACCCAAATTAAATTTTCGAGGGTACGCAAAATGATTGTAGCTTGATGCTGTACCTAACAACCGAACATGTCTTTGAAAATTTCGGGGTGAGGGCAATATCCCGGTTGACCTCCCCCCTGGTTGCGAGACTTTGCGTCACTTAGAAACAAGAGCTGCAAACGTCTGTGATCTCGTCCAAAGCAATCAATAAAGCGTTGGTTGTCTTTGCTAATTATTTAACTGTGAACAACGGGAGAAGTAGAACTGTATGTTGACACGACTACGGACAACTCACTAGAATTAGAACACCACGCAAGCTTTACAAATTCAGCATATGAATTACGAAAACTCGCTACACCAAGTACAGCTTTGCACTCAGTATTCACTCAGATGTCAGAACCAAACCGCTTAAGACGTATTCCCACAAGCCTGCATAGACGTATTCTAGCAAGTCGCGTAGTTTTATACTGCGTTTAAAAGAAGCCTGCGTAAGGGTAGTTTGACACTCAGGCACATCGGTCACACCTGCACCAGCAATTGATTTTTCAAACTTATGGAAGCATTGCTACGGACTCACTCATGCTTCTTTTCGCACAGTATAAATGTACGTGGCTTACCGCTATCAGCACTCCCGTCTCACTGCATCACCTGCCAAGTCTGCGTTCAACAGTGCAACAAAACGCCTGCTACCGTAACGTGAAGTGAACCTTTGAAGATTTGTTGCCATACTATTGTTACACAATAAAGACCAACAGCAGAACAATCTGCTCGCAAGTTTCGCAACGTGCCTTTGCAGGCAAAGGAGGAGGCATAAGTGGACCGCAAGCCCATCATTGCATGACACCATAACTGTGAACCTGGATCTTGTGCAGTGTGAGTGTCATACCGGAAAACAAACTGTCACTGCAAGAATTTTTAATTCAATTAATCGGAATTAAGCGGCTGACTAAAGGTTTTCTAGAAAATTTTGGTCCTTAATTGCAATTTCCCGAGGGGTGGGCAAATGTCGTTTGCCCC
>JGI24022J15233_10007002_pt1 | contig 12351 bp, 5 predicted proteins | sample Ectturendosymbi2_FD_15233 | JGI IMG/M metagenome (IMG submission 15233)
TTTATAGATATTTGGGAAAAGGTCTGAACTTTTTTCGTTAATGACGTTGGGCGTGGAATTAATAAAAAATGATTCAATAAAACGTCTTTTTCTAAAACCGTTCTCAAAAGCAACACTCTGAGTTTTTGACCAGTTCATTCGGTGATCCAATTCTAATGTGTGTTTAGCAAGGGCACTCTTTTTTTTGGATGAAAGTTTTTTATATAACTAATGTGCTCTTTTTTACGTGTGTTGAATGACCTTTTTGTTTCTCCAAACTACTTTTGGTCGCAATTACCACACAGTACGCAATATACCGCGCCTTGACGTTCAAAAGGGTGGACAGGATCTTTTCCATTTCGAAGTTTGTCGCCAATTGTTCGCATCGGTTCAAAAACGCTTTGTTTCGTCAAGATATTAAATCAGTGGACAAGGGATATCAAGGTCGACGGGATACGCACGTGATGGTAGACTATCTGCTGGTATCTGATGCGAGACTGCTCATGGAGCAAGATCACAGGCAAAAATCGCACAAGAGTACTTTCCTGCAGTGAGTTCAGGTAAACCAAACAAAGAAGTTTTGTTATATCTTTGAACTTCTAAAACCACTATCAGATGTTGTATGGCGAATGAAAAATGTATACCTCTTGTTTAAATTGTCTATATTTGTGAGTTCTCATTTTCTCGAGCTGGCCCAGCACCTATGTGAAGGTTTTGCTTTACGAAATTAGTGCTGTTGAGTTTTCTCTACATACAAAGAATTTTTGCTACGTTATTGAAAGGTTAGACTCCTAAAATACAAACCAATGGAACTGCTGGTGAAGATGCGCGAAGCATATTGAATATATATAAATAAAAGAATGGATTGAATGGTTGCATTTTTGCAAATTATCGTCTCGCTATTGTGTCTTTCTGTTATGAGTCTATATACCTGTGCCGTAGGTGGGCTTAGTGCAATATGCAATATGTAATGTAAGCTGGCCAGCGAGCAATGCCCCTGGGTATCCAAGTCAGGGGGCATCCAAACAGTGAGGAGTTGATAATAAGTCTCTCTTCCCCTTTTGTAGGCTGGCCAATTCCTGATATGCTTGTTTTTAAACTGCGACTTATAGCAATCAAAAGTTCTATTGATTCTCTTTAGAGCCTGGGTTGTTAAATTGGGGGCGTGAAATGTTCAAAACTAGATTATGAGTAAGGAACTCTTTATGTTTCGAGGGTGTCTTGTCTGCTTGTTTTAATTTTAGTCGCACTGCAAAATGTGTCACAGGACTATATCATGCGTGACAAATTGGCGATAGAATCTTCGCTTTCAATTGTAAAAAAGATTAAAATAATACAGTACATTTTTCAGAAAGAACATCGTTGGGAACTGCTAAAAAATTTCGGCGGCAAGTACAATACGTTGAAAGACGTACTATTTTTGGAGCAGAGCGCCAGCGTTCTCTCTGAAACGTACTTCACATTTTTCTCGCCAAAATTGCTATCCAAACATCTGTGCACTTGCACGTACGTTTCACAGCCAGGGACTGTCAATGAAATTATTTGAAAAACCCCATATAGACTCATTTAAAAACCCTAGATTTGAACAGAAAATCCTAGTTAGGAAGACACACAAAATCAGGTGAATTTTTCTACTACCGAGAAATCAATCAGTCACAAACAGTACTAGTGGATATATCTCTTTGCTAATGAACTGTAAAAACAAATATTTACAAAGTAACCAATAAATATCACAATTTGCATTACATATACAAACTCACACATACAGTATCCAAGTTATTTCAATCACAAAATAAAATGGAATTCTTCCTATTTTTATTTGCAGAATGAGTAGCCGGTCTCAAGTTACTTAAAAACTCATAAAAAGATAAGCATCGAGATATTCTAAACACACGTTACAAGAATTCTTCCTCATTCACTTCCAGAATCAGTGACAGGTTCATATTTTTGTATTTTAAGCCTTTCTTTGTACCTCTTGGTCACTGTACCATCCAAACCATCTGTAATTATTTTTGCTTGGTTCCCAGTTGGTGCATGTCTGATTCTTTCTATTGATAGCCTTACAAATAGTCTCTTTTTCACTGTTCATGCTTTCAAAGACTTGTTGGACCTGGTTTTCATGCAAATTTTATATGAACATATTTTTTCTACACTTGCAGAATGTGATAAAAACGTCATACTTGTCATGAAACATGATAACAAACGAAATCAATCATACCCTATCTTAAGTTGCCGCTACGCAGTATAATCTTAAAAACCACAGATCTTCTCAAGAAAAACCCAAAAAGGCATTGAAAACCCCAGATCTGGGGTCAAAACCCTAGGTTTGCCACCATTGTTTGCAATGTTCAAGTCCCTTGCTATTGTTGCGTGACGTGGTACGATACTTGTACAGTTTTTTTCTCTTAATTCTCATTTGAGAATTGACGTTTTTGTGGCGTAATCCTTTTGCACGTAACATAGGTCTGAGCAGGCAGTTCTGCTGCTGTGCCTGCATTTCTCACATTCCTCAATGCTAGAATTTGGTAGGGGGCATACAATCAAGTATTCGCCCCGGGCATCACTAGACCTCTGCACGCCCCTGTTCCACTCATATAATATACTCCGAAGAAGATCATAAATAAGTACTCTGCTTTTAAAGGGGCCCCAACAACAACTGCAAGATGTTACGTTACACAATACAATTACACGTTACACAATACAATGCAATGTGCAAGTACTCTGGTTTCAAAGGGGTCCCTAGTAGCAACTGTAATATGCACATAACTTGCTTTCAAAAGGGGCCCCGGCAGTAACTGCATAAGTACAGTGCTATGCCGCAGTCTCAGGATCCTTGGGTGGCCCGCATGTACCTTTCCCAGGCTTGATCAAAAGGTCTTATCACCTTATCACGGTTGGCTGAGTATGATGACGTCATCAAAGGGCCCTTTTTGAGTCTTGCCTCGGACCACCCAATCCTAAGTTCACCACTAGTAGCGAGCACAGGACAAGCTCATGGTGAATAGTACAGTAGATGTAAATATATGTGTACGCGTACAAATCGAAACCTATTCTCCTTTGTCAACATTTATCCACACCTTTATTAAGAATGAATGTCACACAATCTTCATGCAACTGACGCGGTATGTTTCGTTGTTTGGTCAACATGGCAGTCGCTTTGGTGGCAACTTGGAGGTTAATTCAGAAAACGTGTAGTAAGCTCAAGTACAAATCCTATATGTCAGTTTCCACAACCAAAAAGCTTAAAATATGCGGTTCGGACTAGCGTATCCTTCAATACGTCTTTTTCAGGAGCTATTGAAAGTATCATTCTTTCCCAAATAGCGTTACAATACAAGCCACTCAGTGGATCGGTCTCTCAATAGCTTCATTTTGATTTAAAAAAACGCCAACCAATTGGTTTTAGACCTGATTACTAGGGCAACCAATTTTTTGACCTAAAAGCTTAAAATTTTGACTTTATAACTTGCAAATTTTGACTTTATTTTGACCTATCGATTTCCTGCGTTTTCAGCTGAAATGCAGAACACAAAGCGTATTCATATATAGTATTAGAAAACAAACCAATAGGTTTCTTCTGTTGAAATTAAACAAAAAGTAGCTTATCTGCAAAATCTTGTATAGTATGCACGGCCATCTTAAGTAAGCCGTGTAGCATGTTTTACAATTTTTCTAGCTACTCCAGTTTCATGAAACGAGCCTCGTTGATGCTTTGCACTGCGGTGATGTGCTTCCAACACAAACCTTTTGTTACTTTTCACTAAGCAGTCACAGAATTTGCAAAATAATTTACCCTTAGGTGTTGAGGCAAATTCAGAAGTATATTCACGCAGTATACTTCGAACTTTTGAAGAATTTAGTCGTTGAACCTCAGACATGATATGTTGAAAAGTAAATTAATAAATATAGTAGGTTAGAGTCAAATCTGCGAATATCATAAAGTAAAAAAACTGTATATGCATTCTGGATTGAGCATTTGTCAAACCAAGTACTCTAAGACCACGTTTCTTGCATTGCTTGCCTAGTCTACTTAATATTCAATCGTACAGTAGTGGACTAAACAACTTTATTACGTCAGAAGTCGCAATAAACCCATTACTATTTCAGAATTGCAACTAAACTTGTAAAATTATATCAAAATCGGTTGTTGTAACTTTAATAAAATAATCGATAACGAGAAAAAAACTCTCCTGCAAGAAAATTTTGACTTAACGATAAATTTTGACCTAATGATAAATTTTGACTTTTTTGACGTAATAACTTTGGAGTGGCTCATGGTATCAGCGTGCAATTTGGTTTGTGGATGTTTCATAAACTTAAGAAGGCAGAAAAATTTTGACTTTATTGACTTTTTGGTTGTCCTACTTTTTGGTTGTCCTACTGATCACTCAAGGCTGCTCTACTACCGCAATTCCGATTTAACTTTTTCATTATTGATTGCTATATCTTATCGCTTAAAGTAAGCTTAGTTATTTTAAGCCCGACAGTAAAGACATGTTTTCCTAACTTTTGCTTTGTTTACAATCCTCCAAATCACTTACGCGACAAGTAGAAACTAACGTGGAAATGAATCCCTGGAAACAGGCTGATGTTCTGTCGCAACTTTACTGCTTGTCATGTCTGTTAGGTCTTTCTGTTGTTTTTGTTCTTTCGGCTTCTTCCTTTTCACAGCAGCAAAGACATTTCCAGCCTTTTTTACATGGCCCATTATTACAAAAGTGGTCACACTTGAGAGTTTGTAAGGGTCAACTTGAATACTTTAGCTTGTTTCACAGCACCTTTTAAATTCCGCCAACGTCTGACTTGTGTAACTTAAACCTTTGTCAATAAAAAATGCTTAGCCTATTTACGAAACACTTGTGTATTAGAGATTGCTTTGGAAATTTGTTTCGATGGGATTTCTGGGTTGGACATAGTTCAGTTTCATTTGCTTTCTTCCACATCGCCTCCCGTATTTGCGTAAGCACATGACATCTACCACTTTTTTGTCACGATTGAAACATACTGGAAGTGATGAAACTGCAAAATGCGATAAACACATTAGTTTAGTGGAGAACTTTAAAAAAACGGTGAAAATACAAATACTTAACCAGCGGTTCTCAAAGTTTTTTTTCATATTTCCGCCTTACAAACCTAAACACTGTCAATCCCTCCCAACAAAAATAACAAAAAAAATAATTAAAAAAATTTAATACTACCTACTGTGAGGAAACAATAGACGATTATGAACCAATCAGACTCCTTTATAACGTCAATCACTGAAGTTAAAGCAGCTTTCCCCCCTCGTTTATATTCCCATCTAAGCCAACCTCGTCCTGCAGTTTTTATGTGTTGAATAAACAAACCATAGGTCTGGGAGCAAGCAAATGTTTGGTGGTGCGAAGGATTTTTGCCCGAATTTTCCCAAATTGCCCGAACAGTTGTTTTGGAACCTTTTCCTACAAATTTTCTCCCACAGATCATAAATGCCTTTTTGGTGTGGCATCCAAAATAAGATCTTCCTTTGTTTTTCTGCAAAGATTGGGTGCCATTTTTTGAAGTCTAACAATGTTGGGTGTCATTTTTGCCTAGAGATTTCGGGATTTTCGGGGAGTTTGCCCAGATTTTCAGGGAATTTGCCCAAAGTTTCAGGAATTTTGCCCGGATTTTCAACAAATCAAAACTTCTGGGTGTGAGCTTGAACCTTCTGCACCCCCGCCTTCTACACCACTGAAACAAACAATAAAAACCTAAGAATTTTTTATCCAAAGCCTTTCCTCCCCAATACCTCCCGGGAACAAATTTCACCCCAGGAATGAAAAATTCCTGGCTTAGGGAGCCAGTTGGCACCCGTTTGAGAACTACTGTACTGAACTTTATTCAACACCAATCCTCACACTCAACTCTTTTAATTAGAAAGAAAACAGTATGAAAATTCGTAACTGAAGAAAAAACTCCATTGACCAATCCATTGTACCACAGTTTTTTTGGTTACCTAAGACAATTTACGAAAGCATTTTGATTCATATTTATTCACAAAAATGTAACAGCTTTCCGATCTCTTAATCGACATTGAAACCGATTGCACCCAATTTTCAAACTTCGCAAAGTTTCCACTCAAGCTGATTTACTCATTTACTTTCCATGAGAAGGAAGTTGGCGTGGTGCCAGCATGTAAAGTGCTTTGCCAATGACCCAAAAATAATGTGGAGCTAGGCCGAGTGCGAACGCTAAGAACAAACTTTACTATAGATCGTACAGCACCTGCGTACCATGAAAAACAACTTTCATGGGGTAGCTGGCAAATACCTCGATTACAGTGCAAAGCGTTGTCTAACCAGATTTTCTGTAAAGCATGTTCGTGGTGCAAAATGATATTGGTTTAAGCTGATCACCAGTATTGTTTTCAATTTTTTTGCGCACTGTCTGACTGTACAACTCCAACAGCGTAGAGGAAACTGTCAAAGCGTGTGAACGTGTATTGGGGAAAGTGGACAAAAGTTCAAAACGGGCTTGTAGTAACTCTGCTTCCGTCACCTAACATCGGCTTACTTAACCTCTCCAAATGGGTCTTGATCACACGAGAAAAGCATATAGCGTGCGGTTCATCAGAATGACAGAAGACACCCATATTGGCTTTAGTGCCGAGCTGGTGACTTTGTGTACTCAAGGCAAACATGTTCCACCTGGAGCGCGTTGTGTGGAAGTAAACATAAGCTGGTTGCGTCACAATTTTTGATCAGATACTTGCCACAAGACTGTAGCGCTGAGTAACGCAGTGCATACTCTTGACAATCTGCTGAATGGCGCTGGTTCCGTTGCAACGAGAATGTCACATTTTGCTTGATGAGACCCACAACTTCCTTGTATTCTTTAAATCAGTAAACTGAGACAGCAGGTTTGGCAGTTATTCAGAGAAAGCTGCTTGATTCTTCTAATTGTTAGTTTGCTATTGGAAGAAAACTACAGCAGATGTCAGCGCCTAAGGTCTTGACCGCAGACGGAGCTCTCGATTATTCACAGGCATCCTTTCCGGAAACAATAACGAGCAGTTTTTCTGAAAAAAGTGATGCCACCAAGCAGAGCAGAACCAGACCCAAACTGACCAACGAACAGAGTAAATTGCTGCTTAAAATTTTTGAAAGTGGGTTGTCACACACTGTACTGCTCAAAATTTTGCAATCGAAAGAGCGAAATTCTGAAGATTCCAGGGCAGAGCAACAAGACTTTCTGACACTAGACATCACACCCAGAGGAAAATCCAGCACTCACGACACCCAAATAAACCCGTTTGCTAACCACAAAGAAACGACTGCTAGACGTTCTCGGAATGTGGGAATCTTCGTTAAACCGGAAATGGTATCCGTGGCTGTCCAAACTGAAGGAATTCACCAAATAACTGCATTACCGTAAGTACAGTATATTGTCTATGAGCATATAGACGCACGAAACAGGGATGCGGCAGTTCCCTTAGCGATATAAAAAAATTGAAAATCAGGTGATATAGGACAGTACTTTCAGGCAAAATAACGGATCCGGGGCAATCGGCGATGAGTTTATCATAACAAAGAAACCTAAATCAGGGTAAGGTACTGTCAGGCAAGAAATAAAATGTTTAAATTTTGGGCAAAATTACCGTGATTAGTGCAAAGGTAAGGTGGCGGCTTTGGGTTAAAGGCTCTCTGGTAGGCAAAATAAATGAATGACATTTTTGTTCATTAATTTTTGAGTAAAGAGAAAAATGCTTAATCCCGCTAGTTTCAAATGATAAACCTATTCTTTCAACCCTTTCCGGGCGACGTAAAATCAAACACTGGGTCAGAAACAAGGGCAATGGAATTTTTTCAAAGCAAACAATTTCCGTTCCTCATCCTGAAGAATGCTTCCCTGACGCTTATGTGCATCACTGCCAAGTTTATTTCAGGTATTAGCTTAAAAATGTTGAAAATGTGTTTTCATAAACAAAGTTGCGTTAGAAAAAAGGCATTACTCAGCTTATCAGCATAAATTTACGAAGTTGTATTTCTTTTGTTGTGAAAATTATGCAATGTAAATATGAGGTTCTCTTACATCTTTCCAGAGATGTGCAAGAGAAATTTTTATATTTACAGTACATTGCCAAAACAGAGGTGGGAAAACGCAGTGCTGAGAAAAATCACATGATTTGTAAAAGTCAAAACATGTAAGAATTTTTGAGGGAAACTTCCATAAAAAGACATGAAAAAAAGGCCCCTTTTCAAACAATTTGTGGGACGGCGTTCCACCACTTCCCGTCCGACAGCACCACTGCATCTTTTCAAACTGCTGTGTTTGACTTTTTTATGTTTGTAGCGCGGGAGAAGAGTCAACCGACAGAGATGAAACTGAGTCGAAACCGAATTCTGCCTCACCGATAGACTTAAAACTTGACTGCGCAGCTGTCGAAATCCGGACAGAGCAGCGGGACGACACACAAGAACTGTTCGCACCAATACATAGTTCACCTCAGCAAATGGACAGAGCTGCAATCGAGCAAGAAATTGCTGTGAGCGGCATGGAACAAACTATTCAGAGCAAGTCGCCTCATTCGCAATATTTAAGCGAGCCTCTCGAGGCTCAAACCTGTCCGGAGACTGTATTTTCGAACGCAATGGCAAATACTAAAGATATTGGCCGTGGTGCGACGGTTCAAACCGAGCAATCGTCCGATCAGACTGATATTGTTGAAGCAGAAGGAAACAATTTGAACGAACCTGCATATTTCACTGAAGTAAAGGAGCATTCGCAGATGCAGTTCACTCAAAGTCAGGTTCAAACTAGCCAGTCAATCCAAGATGGAAGCTTCAACCTTGACACTCTACCACCTCCGCCTGTGATTAGCAGCGACAATCATCAAGAGCAACAAGCTGTCTATAACCAACAGACTTATGCTCAGTACTACACCCAGCTGTCATCAGTTGGCAGTGAAACTATCCTGTCAAGTTCGACCGTCAGCGACTACTCGCAATCTACGCCTCAAAATGCCCCTATGACGCCAGGGGCCAGTAACACCTTGGAACACTCAAGCGAACAAGTTTCATCGTCGAACGCGCCTTCACAAGCATTTATCACTCATTATCCGCACCAGACTTTCGGAAATGGACTGGACATGACCAGAAACTTGGAAATAAGCCACGCTACGAACCACATCGTTCATCACAGGCCCAACAACAATGTAGATCACTATCAGCACATGACGATACAACACCAATCGACAGACGCTGAAAATATGTTGGTTCAGGCTCATGCCCATAACCTGGAGCTGACGCCACAGGATGTTCTTCTTCAGCAACCAGCCGTCTACGACCCTGCAAGAAATATCTACCTAACGTATCAAAATCCGTCCATCGAGCACACGGAACAAAGCAATCTCCATGTTGTGCATAACCCAATGCAACAAGCCATGCATCACTCCGGAATTCCACATGTCGCCAAAATTGAAGATCCCGGAGTCGCATACACGGCCAACAGGCCACAGAGCGCAAGCATGCAGATGCGCTCCCGCAAGCGTGACGTGGAGAAGCGCGAAGAACCTGAAGTCGACGGATTCGACAGTGTGCAAGGAGCGCCAGAGAAGTGCATTGAAGACATTTTGAAAGGAACGCCAGGGAACGAACACAGGAAAAAGAAGATCGAAGCACTTCTGAAGTGAGTTTACATTAGTACATACGAGAGTTAATGCTCGCTACGTTTAAAAAGAGCGATGAACCTGGGTGCTACACGGCTATTATGATAAGAATTTTTTAAGAAAAGGGTTCGATATTGAAATTGCGTAAAACGTGAAGGTAATTTGGAAGGTGTTTTTTTACATAGACATGATTCTTAAATCCAGCAAAAATGTTTCACATCCGTGGTGAAATTTCTAAAATAACACGAAACAATCAAAATATGCTGATCCAATATCGTTCTTTTTAAATTCAACTTGTCGTGTGAAACACCAGGTTCCACCGAAAGATAAGCAGATATAGCAAAACACACTTTGTTTCTTACTTCGCAAAAAAAGCACAGGTATGAGATGGCTCTACTTGTTATGTGTAATTTGTTTGTCAAAGTTAAGCTGTGCAGACGAGAGGCGAAGTGATTCCTGTTCAATTTATAATGTATAGACTGTGAAAACTGAACTCTTACGTTACTGTTGTGTTCATTTTGTCCCAGAGCATAAGCTATCCAAAACTGTTTTGAAATTTTTGCGTTCGAATCAAGTTGGAATCGGACAATTCTGTATTTGGTGCCTAGGTTGGGTTGCTTTTGGTATTGTGTATTAATTAATCCACCAAACCTTGCCGATTATTTTGCTCTCATGATACTATTGGAAAATAATAATCCCCATCGTAAATAATGTAGGGATAAGAACAGCCCACTTTCGGCTTGCATATATCAGAAAAAACAAAAGGATTATTGTGATTGCACATGCGACAGACAGCTGTAGAAAAGGCCTCAGAATATCGAAGTTTTTACTTACGCGCGATAGTTTGAAAGTCAGCTTAATCTCGCTCTTGACTTTTCACAGCAGAATATGAGCAGACATACCACAGTAATGCCATCCTAAAGCACGCGGAACACACGCAAAGCATTTCACCACCATTTTGTACTGTCGACGATGTCTTTCAAAGATTAAAAATATAACTTTAGAACTGCTGGTTGGTGTTGCAAGGTTATGTCCGTGCTGTCGCCATTGAGATAGTTTATTTTTAAAGCATTAGCTTCAGAAGAGAAATCGATTAAAATATGTTTGAAAAAACCGTAAAGAGTATCTGGTGATAAATTTTGAAAATAAACTACAACACTTGCTTATTTTCGTGGCTAGAACGGTCGTCGTACGATCCCAAAAAAACTGAACAAAGCTTCCTTTAGTCAGGTCCAAACAAGCGCGAGGGTTTTTCCCTATTTGGATTTCCACGTGTTCCCTGTTGAAAAGCGATCGGCATGAAACTAAAATAATTTTTAACTAACTGTATTGAATGGACTTTCTGTAGGTGAGGGATCGTTTTCCTGCACTTTGACAATCATTAATATGAAGTGAACAGACGTCGAGCGCCGAGAGCTCCATAATGTCAGCAAGTAGCAAGTACCACTTTTGTTCAAAAGACGCCAAAAGTCTCAAGTAGTCGATCATTACCTACACGTAAATCTTTGACCGGGTGTTACTAAAACCTTCGCCAGCCTTCAATCGTCACGAAACATTGCTTCGGGAACAATAACATTACTGTGAAATGCCTGCGATTTTACTACACGTTAAGCATTAACAAAGCGTGACCGAGAGAATGGATGGTATAAGCCAGCCTGTCATGTCCGGGTCTTCATAGAGCAAAAATTTTTTGGGTAAAAATTAACCTTGCCGTCTTTCAACGCTTTAGCTCCTAACAAAAGAAAAGTATATTAATGACTAACCAACGTTTAGAAATTGATTGTTACGCCAGATACGGTTGAGTTTCGTGAGACAGGAACCTTTCAGGAATTGGCTTAGTTGTGAAAGCATGTCTTGCATGTTATTGCTAGTGCTGTTGTCTGGTAGGCCTTTTTTGAGTTTTACAATCAAAGTGTTCAATCGTAGTGGAAAAACCTTGTTACTTTATTCTGGTCACTTCCCCAGGTAGAAGTTGCCATAAACGTTTTTCTGGTGCTTGTCTAGAAAAACAAACTTTGTTTGTCATATCTTTGCCTAAGTTGTCCTTTTTGTGACACGTGGAAGGTAGCATCAAATGACAAAGTGGAAAAAGCCTGAGCATACATAAAAAAATTGATCCAGTCATGTATACACTCATCACCAGAAGTACGCACTTTGAATTAGACATTTAAAGACAGTTAAACAATGCATAGAACGGTAGCTCTATACAATCACCTCGATAACATTCCGTGAGCAAAGGCAGTACAGTAAAACTTATACAAACTGTTAAGTCTTGTGTGGATTAGAAATCGCGAGTCAGGTTGCTTCATGCCAACAGGTCATACTATTCACATTTCGAGAAGATCAGTTTTGGAACTTAAAAGTGCCGCGAAGTATTTTTGTCAACGTTTTTAACTGCTCAGCAAGCAAAACGATTTTAATATTGGCTTGGTTTGGAAATCAACGAAAGTAATTAATCCTAGAACATCCAATCGCATAGAACCAGAAACCAACGCATTTACTTAACAGAACCTTTTCACCCAACGTACATGTTGTATACCGAAGATAGTCCTATCCAGTGGCGGCTCGTGGTGAAATTGGCCTGGAGGCTGCGAAATTTCATCTCTGGTTGAACATACGGGATTGTTGCCCTGGCTGTTTTTATAACATGGTGGCGTTTCCAGTCACTCCAGCAGCCCTAATCTTATCAAACTCGTAATTTTCAGTTGTCCTTATTAATACATAGAAAACATTCACTTCAGTTTAAT
>JGI24022J15233_10007003_pt1 | contig 12351 bp, 8 predicted proteins | sample Ectturendosymbi2_FD_15233 | JGI IMG/M metagenome (IMG submission 15233)
GTTTTCATTGGGTTGCGGAGTCGGAGTTGTGAAGGGTCGGCGGTTTTTGGCTGGAGTCGTATTCCTAACAACACTACGAGTCGGCGTCGCAGTCAGATGTTTTTTCCGACTCCGGAAGTCAAATTGGATCATTTTTTACATCGTACTCCTAAGTTGGGAATTCAAGTTGAAATGGTACAATTTCTTTCGAAACTTTTGTTGAAACCAGGGCTGTGGAGCCGGTACTCAAATTTCAGACTCCGGGCATCTAAATGTTTTGACTGCGGCTCCAACATTCAGCTGCTCTTGATTATAAGTCGCACTTGAATAATGGTTACCTAAGCCTGTGAGATACTTTCGTGTATAACACGTTTCGCACTTTAATTGGCAACACTGGTGATAATGCGTACACCAGTACAACTTCCTTCTGTTCATCATAATCCCTCCTGTGATGGATGTGCACGTGATGCTGAAGAGAGGAAAGATAATGCGAAAAGAGAGTTTGGTCAACGAAACGTAGCCACGGAAAGACTGAGGCGTCATCTAGACATTTCGATAAGCAAACGAAAAAATTGCGAGGCGCCCTTGATTGTATGCCACACGAAATGATGAAAAAAAAACTTTATCAGCTGCGGCTTACAATCGAATAAACGCGGTATGCCATTTCTTAAGTAAAAACGTTGCTGAATTTCGGTTGCATCGATGGCAGCCGGAGTCTGAACAGGAGTCGGTTTCTCAAATTTGAAAATTTTTCTGACCCGGATTCAAAAATTTTGGAACTGGAGCGAAGTCGGAGTCTAGATGTGTGACTACGGCCACCTCTGCCTTCCAGATGGCCCCCAATTTAAAATAGCCTAGGGCCCCGAAATTGAAAATTCGCCTCTGTCCTCATGACATGACATTTCGACAATAATTTTTTCCCATGTTTCTCAAACGTAGGCAAGTTAACAGGTAAAGCAAATTTTTGTAAAACTTTGGTTCGTAAAACTTGCAGGAGCCACTGAACTCCACAAATTTGATCCGTGCATTCTCCGAACCTGTCAGGACTGGCATATGCACAAAATGAACCATGCATCAGACTTCTGTTGAACCTCCGAAACTGACTCACACAGCCCCTGCGGTTCGAGTGGGCCCACGTTAAGAATAATTGTTGTAAATCAGGGGTCTCTAACTCAAATTGCTCCGATGGCCAAACGAGGACTTACAAAGTAACCGGAGGTCCGCTTCATGACTAACTGAGGTCGCATTATGACGCTGGCGCAACAACGGCGGTACTTGAACTTCACTAGAAACAGCTTTTAGATCTTATTTCCAGCTAAAGATGCCATGACTTATAGGCAAGTCATTTCTATCCGTCTCGACGTTCGTTTAAACCAAGGGTTCTCAACCTGGTGTAAATTTAATGATGCTGAAATTACAATACTTTGTTTTTTTCTACAGCGCTAGTGAGTAAACAAAAAAATGGGGGTAAATTTTATGTTAGGAAGCTGGCAAGGAGTAAACGGGAGAAAAAAGGTTGAGAACCCTGGTTTAAACGAAATTTGTTCACTCGCTGGTCGAGCACTTTTAAACACCGGTGAATAAACTAAATAACGTAAATGTTATTTGAAAAATCCCAAAAAGCATCGCGGGCCGCGCAAAACTCACTCGCGGGCCGCGTGTTTGAGACCCCCCTGTTGTAAATTGCATCAGAAATTGATTTATATGAAAAATCTGAAGCAGCGAAAATCGTCGGACAAGTCAAAAAAAAAGTCTTGATTGACATCATAGGGTCGATTACAAGACATTTCGCGGCAAGCAAGGTTTCTCCAAGGCTTTGATTTTTTTAATAAAACGCAACTCACAGTATTTTTCAAAGGTAAGCTGTCGAGAAGCTCTCTTATGGTGAGCGTTTCATCAAATTTTTGTACGGCTTTTGGTTGCGCCGTGAAAGCTGGAGATGCCTGCAACGTGTTACACACCGCTTAAGATGAAAGCGGTTCGAATGCCTTATCTGAAGTTAAGAGCTTTGAAATCACTCCTGTTCGAAAGCATTGCCTTACCTTTTGGAGAAGTTGTGCTCAGGTTTTTCTGCGCTTCAAGTGGCCGCACTTAAAGCGCTTCCAAGTATTGCCCCACGCCGAGCCACGCGATGTACCAACAGATTGTTACCAGGCTGCACCAACGTACAGCTTTGCTCAAAGACCTTTGGTCTTGCATTGCTTCTCCCATCAGCTGATGTAAACAACTGTTGGCGACTGTGTTGCGAGACTTTGATGTTCAAAATGCATTAAGCTCGAAATTGATTTTTTTTCGACCAACGAAATTGATTTTTGCAGCACAATAGAAACTCGCAAACATTTGTCAGGCCACGTGACCGGCGATCAGCAGCAAACGCTGCGTCAACCACAGGTTGTTTTGCCTTTAAAGCAATAATCGGTTTATCGATGCAGTTTCTCTTGTAAAAGTTTGTTTTCTTGCTGGAACACGGACGCCAAATGCCGCGAGGGTTACTTTGATTGCTGCCAAAACACACGAAACCAAGCATGATTCCTTCATATATAGCACAGATTTACTTTAAAATGATTTTTTTAAATAAACAAATCTCATCCATTCTTAGCTCACTGTGCAGAACTTGGGGTTTTGAATGTCCAAAGAATGCCAAGAGAGCAGAAAAAAAACATTAAAAAATATTGTTTTGTAAAAATTAGTTTCCTACATTTGTTTTCTTGCTTTCAATCAAATGCTTCTTTGAAGTTATTGCAGTTTGTTAAAGTTTTGGTAAAATTTCAAGGAAAAGCTCTGGTTTGTATTTTCAAGGGCGAATAAATGCTTATAAGAAAAGTTGTTCTTGGACTTCCACGCATTTTAACTTTGCTGTTTGAGTCTGACAAATTGGAATGCGAATACTGGTATCCGGTTAAAAGAAACAAATAAAAAGATCTTTGAGCTCCAATAAACACAGAAACGCCACTATGTGATATTGGCTTACATTTCTGCAGAAGAACCGCCTTTAAGTAAAATGCTTCCTTTACCACGGATGGTGCAGATAGCGATGAGAGGTACAACAATTCCGGTAAACGAAGATTTTGCTAAAAACAGTATTTCCCCTTTCAGTATTTTTACTATAAACGCGCTCGGTTTAGAATTGAATAAATTGATCTGGAAAGAGCAAATTCGGTTTTATGCTTTTATGATGCTTGTCACGTTTATGAAGTTGAGCTGCAATAGGGAGTAAATTTGAAATGCGACCTCTGCTAGTGTCCTTTCAGTCAATCAAAGCTACAAAAATTATCTCATCTTCACATACTCCGTTCCAAATTTCAAGGAAGGCCAAAATGTTAAGTTTTGGTGGAAATCTGGGCTATCGTCTGCGTCCAGAAACTGTCTCACCACTTTTTGCAGACCTTTCGTCCACTACGCATATTTGAGATTGTGTTCCACGCCAGTTCACTTTATCCGAAACAATTGTCTTTATTTTGTCTGTTAATGCTGATCAGCGCAAGCGCTGACGGCATTGGCTACATCACCAATTTCTGTAGCATGATAGAACTGTTGCACGAGCTCAAAAACAGAAGTTTTTATCATAGACGGATTCAGACATTTGATATTGTCTGAGCAGGGAAAAAGGAAAACTAAAAATCTGCTGGACGTCTTTACATAACAAAAAATTGAAAGTTTCCTTGCGTAGCCTACTTTATGCGCATTCTCAATTCTTGTGTAGTTTAACAAGATTCTATCTTGCAAACCGGAGTGTGGGCCAGCCAGTACAGCCGCATACTTTCCATGCTCGACTGCTCGTATTCGACAATACATTAGCGCAGCCTCATTTTGCAATTGTAAATTGCTCTGACTCAACGATGAGTTTATTTTACACTCCTGTTTTAGCACGCAGCCTGATATTTTTGCAGTTATGAACTGCTGTATTGTAGCATTGAGTTTATTTTCCTCCGATATCCTAACGTGGAGCGCTAATAGTTTATAAAATTAGGGGAGTGCGTGTAGATGAATATGCATGTTATGTCAACAAACTTCGCCAAAATGTTGGTTTGGAAGCATGAATATGACGTCAATTTGTGACGTCACAAACACCCCACACGAAATACAAATGACCACCATATGCCATTGAATGAAAACCCCCAAAGAAAATTTTCTGCTTACGCCACTGGAATGAACTACATCTGTTGCAGTTCTGGCAATTTCACACCTTCTTTTAATTGCACATACATGTCTGCAATAAAAAACTTTTCAGCTATTGATAGACGTCTGTAAAGCGAATCTATGGTTGATTGATTGTTTGATTGACTGATCGATTGATTCATATGACTCAGCTAATAAGCTGAACCGATGCAAAAAACATCATGCAAAGAAATAACCAATTGCCAATGGGAATTAGAATGAATGAAAACACACTGGCAAGATTAATGAACAATCTAAACAAACTTATGACTGCAGTCGTGCAGGCATTAAGGGTTTAAGGCTTTCAAGAAGTGTAGGAAAAACTTGCTTAAACTGAAAAATCCAGAAAAAATAACTCACCAGTGGATGTTTTCTAAAGCAATCCGCGTAGAGCTCATGGCTGTGATGCGATGTGTGAGCAAATTTACAAACTGAAGTCCTGTAACTAAGGCGGAGGCAGTTGCATAATTAGAGGTTATATAGAACTTTAAGATTCCATTGTGACCTCACTTAATAGACGAAAAACGATCTTATTATCTCGTGGTGGATGGCAAGCTTTACGGCGTTAGCGAAAGACACTTTAAAATGCTTACCTGTACCAATAATGTAATTCGAAGGTTGGAAACAAGTTTTGCAGAGAAAGTAAAATGATGAGCCACCTTTGACATCATTCAAGACTGACAGCAGTTGAAAAATCTTATTTGGGCTTGAATGCATTTCAAATTCAAAGGGGTCTTGGCCCTCTGCCACCCCCTCCCGACGTCCTTGGCTGTTATACTTCACGCTATCAGGACGCGGGTACTTTATCGTAATCACGGTGCTAAAAAAATGAATATGGTAAACCTTCTGAGATGCTGAAATGCTCATGTATTGTTTAACCGGCCCAAAAGTATGTAAAAAAACTCTACTTTCAGTTTAAGCTCAGAGCGCCATTCTTTAGGCACGACAATGCAAAATTGTCTTGAACGAGGATAACATGTAATAAGAAAGGGACACATCCCACAGAATTGTCTGATTACTTTTGTGGTCATATCAGCATGCTGCTTATTTGATATAGAAGTTGTAGTTGAAACAAAATTTGTAATAGGCACAAGGAAACAATAACGAAACTTTGTTGCCATAAATTATACCAAATCATACATTTAACAGGAAGTACAGACAAGCGCACAAATTTTAAGTTTGCTATGAAAGATTGACAAGATTGCCGATGAAAGCCTTGAGACTCTAAAACACTAGAACCTACAGGAAGCACTGACACCAAATCTCCAATTAAACACCAAATCTCCAATTAAATCGATTTGTGTTTGCAAAAGATTCTTAAAAGTGAAACAAGTGCTCCGTTGTTTCCTGAAGAAGCCCGCCAATTTGTATGAAGTACCTGTTTCTTGATCAGACAAGACAAACTTTGTTTGAAACAATGTCTTTATCAATTGCTGTGGCACTGGCGATTAAAAACAAACTTTTGCAAAGCCGGCCATAAGCAGGCGTCACACGGGGTGGACGTGATCTGTTGCCCTGATGGGTAATTCAGCTGCGCAGCACGCATGGCAGCAAGAACGTGAAGGAACGTTTGACTGACTTCAAGATCAGCTGAAAAGTTGACGTCGTGGGAAATACCACGTTCACTGTTTACAGCTTAGGTCAATACCATCACAAGCTCGCGAAATGATCAGATGAGAATGTCGCGCAAAACAGATAATCGTCTTTTGGCGGCTCTAGCAAGCTTAAAAGCACCACCATCCTTCTGCCTCCGCTCTTGATGCTGTTAGGTTAGAATGACAGTTGTTGAACCTGGCAGAACAACACACTGTATCAATTGACTCTGTGTCTTTTTTCATGTGGCAACAGTTCACATCAAAATGTAAAACTGGAGATACATATATAAGAAACACTGTTAAACCAACAGCTAAGCGTGTTTTAAAGATTTCAACATTGCGGATCCACGCAGACCGTCTCGTTTTATGAATCAAATGGCTGAAACCAAGTGTAGTACGAACAGTCGGCGGTAATCCAAACTGTTGACACCACGTGTGGGCTGAAAAAATGACTTTCGTAAAATTTTCTGCAAGCCTTGCATATCAAAAAATGCCCTGATTGTTATCTTCGTCAATGGACACACAATTAAATCAGTTAAAAATTGACTCCATTCTAATCAATAAAACAATTACAGCTAGCCACATTATATGCTGACAAAACACAGTTTATAAAATTATATAACTTGTTTGAAATCATTAGTTGCCGGCAATGTGAAAATTTCAAAAGTTTCTTCCAGTAGTTCGTAGTAGTATTTTCAATGTATTTTTTAAAGTTTGTACTGATATTCGTCTAACAATGCAGAAATACAAATCAGGTTCACCCTCTACAAATTACGCTTGGTTTTCAAGTCCCGCCGAGCTGAAGCATTCCAAACGGACACCATTACCCACACCAAATACATGTGAAATGCACAATGGGAGTTCCACGTGTGGATGGACGGTGAGGAAGTATCGTGAATCGTTTGAACTGGCTTCTCTGCCTTAACCCGATTATTTTCCATGTTAACGTGCATGAAAAGCTCACGCGTTGTTTCGACCATTCCCGCCAACTTGANATTCGCGGCACCCACAATTTACTGTAGAAAGACTGGTTGCGTCAGTGCAGCTTGCAGCAATATCACTGCACTTGAAAGGCGATGTTATGTGCTGCTCTATCACTTTTCTGAAATGGGCATAGGAGGACGATATTTCTGACCTTTCTTCTCATAAACCCATAGCCTCGGCACGGCAAATAATGGTGGTTATACCCTGCGAAAAACATCCCAGAGGCCTTTCGAGGACCGAGTGGTCATGTTTACATCGCTGACCTGGTCTGGTCGCACATTGTTGTGAAACCTGCAGAATTATCTGAGGTTTCTATAAACCGTGAACTCTTTCGAGGCGTTTTGGAGCTGTTGCAACAGCGATCTTATCGAAAGGTGATGCGTTTTGGAAGATGAATGAGTAAAGGTAATGAGCAAATCTACTGCGGGCAACGCTGCGTCTTTTCTGCTGGCTACATGCATTTTCCATGATTGGATGCTTACGCTGAAGAAAAACGTTTCAAAGGAAAAGCTTTCCAAATTAAAAAATGCATGCTGAGAAGCCAGCAAAACGTGTTAAAATAAGAAGTGTTAAGTGCCACTTAACTATGAAAAATAAATCTGAAATTAACCCACCACAGTGGAAAGGCAAATATGTTTCACGTGGATCATACATGTTTCACGTGGATCATACATGTTTCACGTGGATCACATATGTTTTAGGTGGATCATATATGTTTCACGTGGATCTTTGCATTTCACAGATTTTCTTAAGATTGAACATTCTCAGCAGAAAATGGACGAATGCGACTTTTCACCATTTATTTTTTTGTTTTGGTCCACCCTGAGTTTTCGAGAAGCATTTTGTTTAAAGTGTTAGCACAATTTTGGAGCCAGATAGGGGTCATGTACAGCAATTCTTAAGGAACTGCAAAGGTCAACCCTTTCCAAGACTGGTGGTCTTCAATCATGTTATAGGATTTTAACTAGTTCTGAAACCATAGGAACGGTGTTAGTGGTTTCTGACTTTGCAATGATAACCTAAAACGTCTCGAAAGTACACTAACAACTTTGGTAAGTTACTGTGGTAACGCATGACTGATTCGTTTGTAGCATAAAGTGACTCTGGTAACCAGGGCCGCAAACATGCATCTGATATTTTTGCGGGGGAAAAGTGATTGTAACTTGTTGTTATACTATTTTCGGGGGAAAATGATGTAACTTGTTGTACCTAAAAACTAAACATGTTCTTGAAAATTTCAGGGAGAGAAACTGCCCAGTTTCCCCCGTAGTTTCGGGCCTGCTGGCAACAAATCACTTGTGGAAGATGTATGTTTGGGCCCGGTATTGCAAGGGCCAACAGTGCCGGTCTTCATGAGAATAGATCCAACTGAATTGCAAGAGTAAAAAATGCCAAGCGCAAGGAGACGTTTAAATCAAAGTAAAGATAAGGGTTACCTGCTTTTATGCAAAATTCCACCCTTGGGTAATAAATTTGAACTAATCACATTTTGAAAAGGTTTCTTTCCAACAAAGTTGTTTTAGTTGTTTATTTGACTTTGGTGATTGCTCAGGCAATAAAAATATCACAAGATAGCTCGTATGATTACCATATGCGTCAGAAGGGGGAGGGGAACCATGCCCCCTTGGAGTTTGAAATTTGACACGTTCCTTGTAACGATTTAGTAGAAAAATGTTTTTTCTCTTAGTTTCGAGTCGGTGAAATGAAATTTTACCACTGTTGCCCCCTAGAAAAATGCTTTTGGCCACCCCGTGAAAAAATCCACCGCTGGCCCGCCTGGAAAAAATCCTTCTGAAGCCCACGATGATTACCATCTCAGATGGTAGCACGTAGATTATTATTTTCACATTGTTATGAAGTCGGTTCCCAATCCGTGTCAAATCTTATGAAAGTATCCAGCTATAGTCTCACCCCAGTTGCTCATTGTTCCTTTGAGAATGTGTTCACTGCCGTTGCACAAAAGTCGCAAAACGTCTTGCTCGTAAAAATTCTGAACTTGAAACAAACCTCAAGCGTTTCTGTTTAGAAAAGGTAATCACGTGAATCAGTGTTTGTAAAACTTTTTCAAAGAATATAGTGGCCTTGGAAACATAGGAATATTATACAACAGTGAACTTTGCACGAGATACGAATCATTTAATGAAGATATAAGATTGTTCATACAAAGTTTTGCAGACCTTTTCAAAGACTACAATATGTGGGAAGTGTTTTTTCAAGCCCTAAAACTTCGGACACACATAACCCAACGTATTCTCTGAACTGCCCGCTAATCTGCAGGAGTTGACTTCATTGGCAAACCAGTTTTAAGACACTTTCGTTAAAACTATGCACGATTTGTTTTCTAAGATGTCTTTCAAAATTACGGGTGACTTTTGACAATGAGCAAGTTATGTCGACTTTGGCAAAAATTTAACAAATAGAAGTGAAAGGATTGTTAAGCAGTCGTTTAGAAATTTTCTTTGAATTTTGACACATTTCAATTCTGTTCGTGATCGTGCTTTTACTGTAAGCAGAACTCAGGGTTATATTGTAGAATTAATGAAAAAGTAAACGTGCACAATGAACTGCAAAATTCGTTGGCCCAGTCAATCTTTGCATTTAAATCCATTCCAAACCAAAAAGGTTTTCATTGGAGCACAGCTATCCCTCGTGCTGCTGCTTCTGCCGAAGTGTACCTCACTGCAATGTGTGGTTTAAAAACCAACCAACGTCATAAAGTGCTTTGCAGTTTGCGCACGTTTTACCAGTTCTTCCAACATGTACTGGATTTTCGCTTCGCTTGGTTGCGAATGCGTCAACCTTCTTTTTACTCTTTCATGCAACTACTGATCATCATCCCTACCGGGCAGCAAAACAATAGGGTAAAGAACCTTTGTATCAAAAGATTAGTTTGTCGACGGCGCAGCTAAGTCGGAAAAGAGACAACGAAACATGAAACGTTGTGAAACAGTTTGCTTTCCACTTCTTCCCCGAGGGACAAAACGCTCTGCTTCATTTCGCAACAAACACCGACTTGGACCTGATCTACCTCATAATTTTCATGCCAGTAATTTCAGATGCAAGTTGTCGACAGATTCTCGGAAAGGACATTTTAAGTCTGGGAAATATTATCGAAAATGGCCGAAAAATTAGTTATGGCAATCGCACGGAGACGTGCAGTCGGAAAACAAGTGAGCGACAATTAATTTTCGATAAATTTCTGTTTAATTTACTAATTGTTCGTCTCTTAATCTTCTGCACATTCTCACATGTGTAAAGTGGTAATCGAAAGATGAAAGACGCCAAACCGCCGAACTTCCGCTGCGTTCAAATCACGTGCTGGTTTCCTGTACCTGTCGAAAAGTGCCGTGAGCTGTATTAGATATTGGGAAAATAATGCTATTACAGGCCGTGTGACAATTGAAAGCTCCAATGTTTTCCGTAGGCTTTCCAAGAATCAGCCGACTGGGCTCTGCTTTCATCTTTTCGCGATGAATCAAACTTGCACATATCTTCACGTAACTACTTTCCACGTGTGAAGCAAGCAAGGAATCTATTGCAAGCTTTTAATAGGAAATCGATTTCAGGTAACATAACGCATCGTCAGTCCTTACATCTGCAAGCAGTGCTAACAGGTGAAATGTGGAAAGGCTAAAACAAGGGTAGGAAAAGCAAACAACCTCAAGAGAGAACTGAATAAATCATACAACACCAACTGCGACAATTAAAATGCGAAATTACGTCTTACTCAAATAATTGCATTCACTGGAGCTTCTAAACTAAATGAAAAAGTAACACAAACTCACAACACAAGCTGCGATGATTAACAATGCACATTTCAAGCTTAAAATGGATGCGTTGCCATGCTCAGTGAAGCGAAATTTAAGTGAATGCATTTATCAGAGAACGACGTATTTTATAGTGTTAATGTGATTGATTCCTTGCTTGTTTCACCTGTAGAAAGAAGTTATTTGAATACAGGCCGTGTGGTTGTAAGATTGTCAGTTGAAATAAATCGCAGTAGGTTTAAGGCAAGTTTTTTAAAGTCACCCTGTGTAGATACTTACGAGTGGGAAAAAATCTTCGAATTTAAGAAATCTAGTTAAGCAACTTGGACTTCAATTTTGCTTTTTTCCAAACAGTATTACAACACCACAACAGTATTACTAACAGTAAATGTCCTGCGTTGTTTATTTGGTTCACTATCACTATTAAACTGACCAGGGGCGCAGCCAGGAATTTTGTTTGGGAGAGGCCAGTTACTGACGTCGTCAGATTACAAACTTTAGCTATTTTGCACAAAGATCATTTTGATGTCACTGGTCAATTTCTGGTCTATTACAACAAGAAATGATGTCAAATATCTTCTACCAGTCGGCATCGATAATATTAACAAAGACAAGAAAACGTTTGCCTTCGCAGTGATCATTATCAAGAAGTTTTTAATCAAACAGTTTTCAATGAACATTAAGAGTAGCGAAAAGCGAAGCGCCGTGTAATGTTGTCCCCAAGAATATCACTGATTATGCCTATTGAATAAGTCAAAATCAACTAAAAGTATGTCAGTGGATTCATAGGTACAAATCAAAGGATGCCAATAGCCAAAGTTTGACTTTACAAAATACCTGCGAGCACAATCAAAAAATAAAATTCAGTCTGGATTCCTTTTTGTACAAATCGTCGATAACCATCTCAGGATCAATGTCACATCACGATTATTCGTCCAAACAGCCAATCCATCAGACGGTTTTGGCCGGGCCAATAACCAGCTTGGGACATCAGGTGGGGCGAAGAGTTTTCTGAGAGGGGCCCAAATTTTTCAAAATATGTCCAGTAGTTTTCAACTATGGCCAACAGATTTTTTCAGGGGGGCAAAAAGGTTTGCAGGGGAGGCTTCGCCCCCTTCCCCCCTGGCTACGGGCCTGTGTCCAATAGTTTTAAAGTATGTCCAACAATTTTTACAAGGGGGCCGAAAATTTTTCTAGCTAGTTACGGGCCTGGTTTTGCCCCACAGTGCTGCGTAGACAGTCTAGCAACCGTTGAAGCGTTGAAAATTAACGTTTATTTGTTGCTGTTGTGATTGGCAACGTTGCAATTAAGTGCAACAGTGTGTGAATGTTTGAGAAAAAGACATAATTGGAGTGTCTCTATAAGGTTTAACTCGCAGCTCAGAGTTTGGGTTACTGGCTATGGGGCTATGGGAGAGGTCCAGCAGGTACATTGTTCTGGGGCCCGACAGCTGCGGAGGGACCTGAGACAGAAGGACAGGCTCGTAACCAGCTTGAGACTCCAAGGGAGCGCAGAGTTTTCTGAGAGGGGCACAATTTGTTTTAACTATGTCCATTAATTAATTTTTAACTTTGTCCAGCACATTTTTCCAGGAGGACAAAAATTTTTCTAGAGGGCTTTCGCACCCAGCTACATCCTATTTACGGACCTGCTGAAGGAACGATTGAGTGTTTGTTACTAACACACTCGGAATAATGTAGCGAAATTAATCCCGCCCGGTGATGAAACTGGTTTGGCCTAAAGTATTTGGTAAGAAGTGTGATGTGTTTTAATGTGAATTGCTGGCAGTGCATTTTCCTGATACGATGTATTGATAATTATTAGCAGTAATTATTGTTGAACTTGAAGGTTTGCCTACTTTGTCGAA
>JGI24022J15233_10007005_pt1 | contig 12350 bp, 11 predicted proteins | sample Ectturendosymbi2_FD_15233 | JGI IMG/M metagenome (IMG submission 15233)
CGGCTTAGCATTAACGCGCATAGAAAGCAAAGCTTCTTTGTATTCCATGCGTTGCACTGCTTGTAAGCAAACCTACTAAATGGTTGCGGTTATTTTTGTACTGCAACATTTCGTCATTTTAATTACAGTGTATCAAACCAACATTGGACATCGAGCAGTAAGACGTCACAATCCATCCTTCCCGAGGTTCTCGGGTCAATCCCACACTGAAGCAGGACTCAACAACCGGGGAGTTCCGCTTCAGAGCTCAATTGCTGCTGGTTGCTTTCCTGTTAGTTAATGCCCCGAGCTACCGTCTTTCGCTTGTTCTCGCCTCAGTAGTTCAAAGTGATGGAGTCAACTGCAACAGCGTGCAGAAAAAATTCGGTCTTGGCCTACTAGAACAGCAAATGAGTCTTTCAATTGCAATGGAGTTCCTCTCTTTGCGGCCCACTAATTTTGCCTCAAACCGTGTGGTGGCCATTCATGCTCACAGTCTTGGACCACCCTGGTCTAAAATATTATCCGAGTGGTATCGTTTTCACCTCTTGAAGAAAGGCTAAAGCTGGTTCGTATGAAATTTTCCAGGCTTCAGCATAACAAAGTTGCAAATGATACAAAGGTTTTTCGGACGAAAAATTGTTTTTAATCTAGTGCTTTTTTTCTGATCAAGTGAAATTTTTTTGTGAATCTAGTGGTTTTGGCAGAGAAATCTGTGGCAGCACTTACCTAAACACCAAAGCCTAAGTCCTAATCATCAGTTTTCTCAGCATATTTGATATGTAGAATATGACTCTGTGCATGCACACATGGCGTTAAGTCAGAAATTTCGCTGGACACCTGTGTCTGAACATGAGTCGGATTCTCAAATTTGAAATATTTCCGGATCTGGATTCAAAAATTTTGGGAAAGTATTGGAGTTGGAGTCTGAAAAATTGACTCTGGTCACCTCTGTCCTGTACGCAAGAGATGACAGGCTTTGGATGTTGTGGTGAAAGATATGAGCAAATTTATCCGCTGGGTACAGTAGAGAGCTTGAGTTATGCAATTGCAAAGATGAGGAATGCATATGGTTTGGTTGCAGACTCCACGCACGTTTTACGGGCCGGCGACTCATCGCCCAGTGCAGTATTGGGTACTGGGCACTGGGTATGTGTTGAATCGCTATGTAAAACTGATATGTGTCAAACGTAGGCTTAATGCACGATTCGGTTCAGCAAGTGAAGTAGAACAGTTGCTATTTCAGTATTTGGCGTCGAAACTAATACACTTGTTGCAACGAACCGTAAACGTGCGTTACAACAAAAACAAAAGGTGGTCTCAGCAGAGCAGTAGTATTTTTATTTTAGGAAATAACTAATTGCAACACCCAAAAACTACGTACAGCAGTACGAGCAGGTCACTACAGGTAGGTCTACTGTATCTACGAACTTAGCATAGCTAGGCATGTCCACAGTAACTAAATCAATGGCTATCACCATTATCATTATCTATGTTCTGTGTGACAAAAAAAGCAAGTGAGAAACTCTCGAGGCAGTTTGTGACTTTGATTTAGTAAAGAGTCAAATTGTGGTCAATCGAAATTTCTGCTGGAACTCACTACCAAGTGATATAATATAATGTAGTCACATTGTGCTTTATTCCAAAGTTTTAACAGTGCGGCATCATACTTTGAGAGTTCATTTACCGTGTCATCTTGAGGTCAGAGATATGCATCTAATTCCATGCAGATATTGTTTGAGAAGAATATTACACAACCTTTTCTTATCACAGTTCATTTCAATGCCACCTAAATCAATGTCAGTATCAAAATTTTATTGGATAAACAACCAATCCTCTTTGCTGAAGCGTTGAGACTTGTAGCAATAAGTTGTGAAACAAGAGTAAAATTTGGACACAAAGTTTTTCATATCAAGCTGAAACCATTTCACAGGTTCCATTGCTTGTTTATGACTAGTTCTGAAGAATTTCCATTAAATTCAAAGCTTACACAACATTTGTGTTGACTTTGAAAATCAAGTCCTAGAATAATGTCATAGCGAAGTGTTGCAAGAACTCTTAAATCTTATAGGAAGGTATTTGCTTCCTTTTACAGTGGGTCAACTAGAACAAAAATAATTCGAAAAATAGTGGAAAAATATGTCGGTGGACTTGTTGTAATGCACTGACATTGTCAGTGACAATGAATATATATATGAAAGCCATGGTTGGTAATTATTTAGTGTTACTGTTAATATGCACAATCAACGTATCACCCTATTTATGTTATAAGGTACCTTCACCTAACATGCACAGCCCCAACGTGGTGATGGCAATGCTGTGTGAGAACTGCTAAATCATTGCATTGTTTTCAGTGGAACACCAAACAAGTTAGGGTTAGATCTTAAATCTAACCCATTAAATCTTAAATCTAACCCATTAAATAATCCGCAGACATAATGACTGTGCAGTATTCATGCAGAGTTGCTGCTGGCATGTTGTGGCTATGCGTCGATAGGTAGCTGAAGCGGTGAAGGTACCTTATATAAGGTAACATTTTGATGGTGCACAACTTCATAATGCTCGCCAATGATAGTTTTCATGCATATATTTATTGTCAGTACATCGTGATGTAATGAATCTGCTGACATATTTGTTTTAACTTTTTTCCAAATTGTTGTGGTTTTATAATTTGACCAAGCTGCAATGATGTCAATTGAACAAAACCCAAATAACTTTATATACTTTTATAAAAGATAATTCCATGTGTACTTCATGGGAAGAAAGATATATGGTTACATTGAGCTTGTTTGAAATTGATTAGCTGATGTCACTTTTGGAACTACTGGAGCCATTTAACATGGTCTATATTTTTGGCAAAGTATATTTTGCTGTCCGAATTGGTCACGTGACATGGACGATATGCTTGGATTAGTGTATCATCCTTGTCACATGATGTAAACAGAAAAGCTAAACCTGTACAGTCTAAAACATTATTGTAAACCCAAAAGTTTTGGAAACTTTTAGAGACCGGTCCCGTGAAAAGTGTAACCTCTCTTAGCAAAGCGAAAGCAGCATGTAAGAGCCAAACCGACAACCGCTTGCACAGTAGACATAGACACATTCCCTAGACCGGTGATTCTTAACCTTTTTTACAATTCTTACCCTTTCATCAAACAAGATTACCAGATTTACCCCCAATACATTCAATGGCAATCATTTATTGAAAATACAAAATTAACAACCCTTACAGTTTAGAATCATTAATGAAAAATTACATAGGCTGATATTTATGGTTCAATAAATTTACTCCCTTGGAAGAAGGAATTTACCCCCACGGGTAAATTTATCCCAGGTTAAGAACCACTGCCCTTATACTATATTAACTGTGGCGGTAATGTGACTAAGGCAGCGTTATATCTAGACAAAAGTGGATACGGTTTGAAAGGCAAAATATACCCAGGAGAGCTTTTGCTGCTATCAGCAAAATAAACACTACCTATACTTTTCCATCAATAATTACAAGAACATATATTTTAACAGGTTTTCAAAACAAGCTGTCATGGCCACGCATAAAAACTGCTGGGCAACTGATGAGGAAATATTTAAGGACTGATCATTAGGCTTAGAAACAGACTTGGATCAACATGCTTATGAAGAATGATCTCTTATTTTATAAGAATAACAAATTTGCATCTTAAGCTAAACAGTGGTTGTGTTCATGGTAGCCTTTACAACAGAAATAACACTAACATGGTTTAGAAATGGGACATGAAGAATTAAATCATATTCCTTGTGGCTAACATGTGTATCCTTCCTGGAATCAACCGCAACATCAAACATACCTTCATGAGAGAAAGTAAGCAGTGGAACTGGAATGTTTCAAAGGTGTATTAAGTGAATNAGCTATATCAAACACTTGATCTACTGTAAACTCATTATTTTCCAAAAGTGGTTGTCAAATTTGCATGTGATCCCAGACGTTAATCAAAACACCACAAACAAGCTGTTTTGGTGAACTTCTACAGTAAAATAACCAAAGTCACAAGCTTTGCAATAAGCAGTTACTTTGTGAAAGTTCACAGATACTTCTTTGATTTTTGTTTTCTTATAACCAAAACATACCTTGTGAAATTCATGTTTGGAGACTTCATGAAAAACTTTTTGAGCTCAGAGACAGCAATTTCAGAAGTATCATAGTCTTTGATAATTTTGTAAACATCTACATGTAGAGTGTTCGCATGTTGTCTGGAGCATTGAACTTTTGAGAGCTGGCAACCCACTTGCAGTTCTCAGCAAAGTAAGTAAATATTTTGAGCTAGTTTTTTAATCATGGCTGCGGAGCAGGAGCTCAAGCAATTTTGGTGGCTTGGTGCCAGAGCCAAAAAATTTTGGATGGTGGAGACAGAACCTGAAATTTGTCTTCATGTTCCACAGCCCTGGTTTGAGCTGTATGTAGATCGTGGCTTCTCAAATGTTTTTGCACATGTGCCACTATCCATCAAATCTTGGTTTTGCAACATCTCATCTTGGTTTTGCAACATCTCATCTTGGTTTTGCAACATCTCATCTATGCTAGTGTAGTAATACAGTTGTATAAATAATACAATAGTTTTTTTATGGACCAAATCAATTTGGAGTTGGAGCCAAAAACTTACAGATGTTGGAGCCAGAGCTGGAGCCAAAAATTTTAGATACTGGAGCCTGAAATTTGAGTTCTGGTTCACCTCCACAGCCCTGATTTCAACTGCTTTGCTGCTTTTGGAGAGGTAGGTAGGTTATTCATGCATTTTTGTGACTCAGATCACTAGGTGCACAACAAAACAATAAAAACAGCAACACACCAAAGGGCAGAAAGGTTAATTGCATAATAAAAAAAATAAGAAAAACGCTTAAGCCTTGGGAATTCTTCAAATTGGTTTGCACTATGCATTTGAGACACACAGGATTGATGAAACACCTTGTAGGTCAGTTATTCAGCCAGCCATTAATTTACGTAAATCAATACTAAATTACAGACGTTTCAAGTGAAGAGGAAAAATGCAGTGACAAAATGCACTAATTTGAATATTACATAGAAGTTACTAACAAACCGCAACATCAAAGAAAAAGTAAAGCAAAGAGAGTTCAAAGCGTGCGTATGTACAGGGAGGGTGGGCTGAGCACTTGGGAGGTTGAAAAAGTACTAAAGAAAAAAGAGGCACTATATACAAACGTTCATAGAAATAAAACAAACACACAAATGAAGGATCAACTGGCGCATTGGCAAGAGAGCAAAACAATTTTGCATTGTTTTCCAAATAAAAGAGACTTCAAGTTTTCAGGAAATTCAGACCAAAGTTTGGTACCAATATACATGATAGAAAGCGACCCAGAGAGGTTTTCATTCTGGGCAAATGGTATTTTTGTGAAGAAGCAAGCCTTGTTTGATTGTTGTGTAATGATGCAATCTTATGAAAGTAATTGTAAAGTGCTCAGGCATTCTACAGTTCTCAAAAGAGTACATATATTTGGCAGCTGGGTCAACATCAAACCTTGTCTGGAAATGTCAATATCAAACCTTGTTGATTATACAGTAGTAATTCATTCAAATGTGAAACTCTCACATAAGATAACAGTGTTTAATTGAACTAATATTATAGTCACATAATACTTTGTTCTGAGGTTAAACAGTGTTGTAACAAGACAACAGGAGTAACTGAGCACAAAACAACACTTGGTGATCAGAACAGCGAACCACACTAAGAAAATCTGCACCGTGATGTGGAGGCCAGACATTTTTCTGAGGCAAAGGCTTGTTACAGCATATGCTTAATCACTTCACCCAGCAGCAGACCACTGATTGTTTTCTTGCATGATTAAATATGTTCGCTCAGTAGTTAGCTGTGGTAAGTGTAGAACTTTATTCTGCACTAACCAAAGCTTATTGCATAATTTATGCTACTGTATGTATGGCAAGTTAACATGGAAAAGAGTGAAATTTATCATGCAAAATTGCGTTTGAAACAGCAACACCAAACCCTTGTATATAAACTAATCTAGGCTTAGGCTCATGTCAAACATTTTAAATGGCTGCTTTTATCATCAACAAAAAATTTTTAAACAAAAGCTTATTTTCTTCAGATGATAAAAGAATCAATTTCTTAACATCCAGCAGGATTTTATATTATAGTTATTGTATTTTCTGATTTGTAACCAGCCATTGTGGCCTTTTGAATATCTTGGTATTATTTGGTTGATAGCCCTTGGTTATAAGCTGTAGCCTGTATTGATTTAATAATGGACAGTGCTTTGATATGAGTTAGGTAAGGTTACTGCTCATGCTTCAATGCCTTAAAACTTGGCAAATGTGGAATGGTTTCTTAAACTTCATAAATAAGCCATGAACCTTGCACTACTATGTTATCACAATTTCTTGTGTCCTCAAATCATGTCTTTTTGAAACTACTAAGTATTGAAGCGTTGTTCAAGCGTCACTGCATCATCCATTCCCTTCAATTTGCTGGTTCAAGTACGCTTCATGGGCGTGACAACGTGACAGTTTACCGTGATCGCAGTCACTTGCTTGTATGGGCGAGTTAATGGCGTTAGATGTATGCGCTAGGTGTGGTTGATGTTTTATTCGACAAAAACGGATACGATGAAACAAATATTGCAACTCCCAGGATGATAAGCTTTGACAACTAGACAATTTTTTCAAGGTCTTGAAACAGTGGGTCACGTTTTTCGCGTAGGTTTTCTTTCAAGTTAAGCGCCTAAGACAAGGTGTTCGGAATTCAGCTTACATTTGACTCAGAGAAGTACTGCAGCGAAAGGTTTTGTTTCAGAAACGCTGCAAGGAGATTTAATTTCCTGTGTTCAAAACGGTGAAGGACAATGCTCATCAACTGGTTGATGGATCCAGCTATATGTAGATAATGGTCAACACGTTCGAAGAAAGAGCATAATTGTAAACGCTTGAAAACTTATTTTTTGAAATTAAAATTCTGTTTTTACGCGACTGCTGATAGCGGTTTGATTTATCTAATGCGGCGCTGGCGGCAACGTGAGAAGTTAGTTCTTTTAATCGGTGCGGGAATGAAAAATGGGAGCATTCCTTCTTTATGCTTGTTCTGAAACATTAGTGATCTCGTGAAACAAGGAAAAAGGTATTTTTTACAGTTACAAGCTGTCAACTTTGTTTTCCGTTCTGAGAAGGCTGCGTTGTTATCCCGCAACAAACCAGTTCGGGTGGTTGACGAGATTTACTGGGCTTATTGCTGTTGTAGTGGAGGCCGAAGGTCGATCAGGCATTCCGAGCAATTAATCGGATCCAACCAGCAAATGGGTGCTGTCGCTGTTATTCTCAAGGCGTCAACACTGATTCCCCCTGGTTCTCGTACATCCTTCCGTCGCGTCGGGTTGTTTATGTTGCAGTGTCAGTGACCCCATCCGCTTGTTAGTAAACTGAGAACTTCGCGCATCCGTGGTGAAAGCTATAAATACAAACTGTAACTGTTAGTCGTCTTGGGATCAATCCGTTGTAATCGAGAAAGTGCACACTTAACAACTTTCCTCGGCATTTTGTCCATGTCAGTTTTCACAAAACGTGATTTTTTGCATATAGATGCTACTGCAAGGCATATGGAAGTGCTGTGGGTAGGGTGCTGACAATTAGCAGTATGCGAATGAATGTCGCTGATAATCGCCGCTTCTGTAAATACGGGACTTACATCGCATCATTCCAAACAAGACTTCGACGAAGCCGTGTTACTCGCCATGTCCGCACCTCAAGTTCGATTTTCCTCGCTCGACTTGCTTCACCTTTTGTGCTGCATTGCGTAGCTGCATTCTTAACTGTGATATGTTGGAAGCCAATTGACGCTCAACGGTCGCTGGCATCTGGTGTTTGGGCGACAGGTGAGTGTCTGGAAGGTATTTTCCGTATCTTTTTCGCCCTGCACATGTTGCGCACCACACCTACGCCCACTGTTGCAAGTATATCAGTTACAGTATCGTTTTGAGAGGAGGTTATTTTGCTGCGTTTAGCTAGCAGGTTTTCTTGACTCGATCTGAGTCAAATCCAAACTGAAAAATCAAGATGTTAAGAAAATAGCACACCCGAGCCTGAACCTGCGAACAGGTTATTTGTTGAGCTTGCGTGGTAGAATCCACTTAAACTTGTTTGCGAAATCCCAGGTGAATGGATTGCATGCGAAGGAAACAACTGCGGCCCGGGAGGTGTACAGCTACGCTCTGTTTTCTGCGAAAATCCATTATTGAACATAAAAATTACTCACGATCACTGCGACAGCTCATCGAAACCGCCGGACAAGAGGACTTGCTTCAAGGTTGGTTTCGCGTGAAATGGCGCCGTCGGTGGTTATTACCATGACAACGTTCCGTTCGCGGCGGATCTGCCTCGTGCGCCTTGCCTGAAAAGATGGTTTGATACTGGCTTCTTTTCAAAATTTCCAAATCACTTTCAAGATTAGGAAGAAATAATGCAAATTACATAACCTTGGATAGCCCAACGGGTAAGAAAAGTAAACCTCGATTTGTGTGGTTTGGCACATTGACATTCGTCCAGATTCTGAACGTTCGACGAACGCATCGCTTGTGAAACGCTGCTTGAATTTCAGTCCACCTCGTGCAACCCCATTACCTTTTTGTGAAGTCGGCCGCATTGGTGGCTAATAACCCGATTGTAAAATCTACGCGTAGGTCGCAGCCGTAACTGTATATCTTTCGCTGATATTGCTGACTGAGGTCACGTGAAGTAGAGCTTTATGTCAATTAACAGCTTTCTTTTATTTTTTGTTTTCTGCTGTTAGTGCGCTGAACTCACTTGTATTTTGAACCCGGCATATATTAACACTTCTTTTATAAGCCATTATATCTTGCACAATCAACTTTGTATTGCTCTTGTTAAAAAAGAACATCTGGTTTGACTTCAATGTTGTTGGTCCGTTTTTAAAATATGTGTTTGCTCTGTAAACTATTACTGGAGTCGGTCGGTTCATCTCTTTAAGATTGTGTAAAATTCATTATGAAATGTTTGCGTATAAACGTATAATGTTCCTTGCCAGCCAAGTCAGTCCACAGTTAATAGCCACGACAAAGCTTGACCTTTGTGTCGCGAAACTGTATGGCGCTGTACTCAAGCGTTTTCATGTCATTTGAAATAACTTTCATCCCAGGGCGTACGCAAAAAAAAACCCTTGAGCTTGATATTTTACGAAAACTTCATTACCTGCGCAAAGGAGATTAATTGTTTTCGCATAGTTTTGTTGCTTGTTAATTTGTCGAATTGATGCAAATACAACGGAATGAATTTGCATCCAAATTTCAAGAAACATTGCAAATGGGCCAAAAAGTAATAACTAGGATTTGGTGGGAATCTGGATTATCGTCTGCATCCAGAAACCATCTCACTACATTTTGCAGACCTTTCGTCCACTACGCCTGTTTAAGATTGTGTTCCGCGATAGTTCACTTTATCCAAAACAGTTGTCTTTATTTTTGTCGGCTACGACTGAGCAGCGCAGGTGCTGACCGCATTGGCTATACAGTATTACCAATTTCTGTAGCATGATAAAACTGTTGTACATGCCCAAAAACAGCATTTGCTAAAATAGAAGTATTCAGGCATTTGATAATGTTTCAGCCGAGAAAAAGTAAAATTAAAAATTTGCTGGACTTCTATACATAACAAAAAATCGAAAGCTTTCTTGCGTACTTTATGCGTATTCTCAAGTCTTGTGTAGTTTAGCAGTATTAGATCTTGCAAACCGGGGTGTGCGTCAGACAGTCCAGCCGCACACTTTCTGTGCTCCACAGCTCGTATTCGACAAGACATCAGCGCAGCCTCATTTTGCAGTTATGAACTGCTGTGACGTAGCGTTGAGAGTATTTTCCTTCGATATTAACCTGGAGCGCTGATAGTTTATATTCAGTTCAATGACACAAATTAAGGGGAGTGCGTGTAGAAGAATATGCATATTATGTCAACAAACTTCGCCAAAACGTTGGTTTGGAAACATATGACGTTTATATTGTGACTTCACAAACAGCGCACACCAAATACAAATGACCACCATATGCCACTGAATGAACTCCCGTCATGAAAATTTTTGCGTACGCCACTGCGTTCATCTACATCTAGTCGGACGGAGCAAAATACGTGCAAAAGAGAGTGAAACATGCTTCATTTACTCTCGCTAACTTTGAGATACTGATGTGGGTAGCGCCCGTCACTTTTATTCAAGACACGCCTCGGTTCTGTTGCTCTTACAGTTGTTTCATCTGATTCTCTGTGTTGCTGGTTAGGTGTGTGAGATGCACAGAAGCCAGTTTGAATGGAGAGTGAAAGCGTGGGAAAAGTGTCGCAAGTCTGACATTGCCCTGGAAAGCGGCGGCGCCAGATCTGATGCCACTAACTGTGATCTCCACAGCCGAGTGACCGGGATTCAAACGAGAGACGTTTCTTGCCGTAGCAACTTGAACCGCTCGTTTGTAGTCGAAGACTACATATGCGAAAGGTATATACATCTCAGATTTCAATGTTATTGTTGTTTTTAATTGACGCAGAGACACTTTTGTGGGCAACTCAAGCAAGTGTCACTGTTCCATTTCATGTTATTTTCCACTCCAGTGCGCAACAGGTAACATCAAAAAACGACGTTTTTTTCTCAGTTGGCAACACAGCCTATTTAAGACNAGCCACCGACTTCGGCCTCGTTTACGTATGAGCTCTTTTCAGGTTCCATGCTAAGCCTGGCGTAAAGAGAGATTGCCATGTGCCCTGTGCACGTAACTGCGTGACGTCAACATTTGGACCCTGGTCGTCGTGTAGCAGTTCTTGCGGAAATGGTACAAAAATTCGGGTGAGGCGTTTATTGTGAGATAGCATTAATCTGACCAGGGATCGAGATTCGACAAAAATATCTAATATTAGGCGACTCGTATCAAATTGCTGCCACTTATTCCAATTTAAGATCCTCATTAACGCTTTCTTGCGTTGGAATAAGCGTGGTTAACCTGCAATTTGAACACACAATGCAGTTTATTATTATCTCGATTTGTTGAATATTTTCAACGAATTGTTGGTGAAAATACTAATTTCATTTCTGAATAAACTTTTGCTTGTTTTTCAGTAAACTTGATCCGAAAGATTTTTGCATTTTTTTCGGCGTGACCTCGACTGAGCTGACGTGGTCTTGCTCAGTGCGAACGTTATCACGACCACTGCGGCGTTATAGTAATTCTTGCCGATTAGCGTAATCCGCATTCATTACTTCCTACCTTTCATGTATTGCATAGGCAGGGGTCGGTTTTGATTGCCGTGTTAACTTTTCCTGTGCTTGGATATTGTTTACTGTAACGTCGTGTCGCAAGATCGTTTTGTTTCGTGGAATATTACTTTATTCCTTTGCGTGGCTGCGTAAAGGTATATGTGTGTGTCGTTAGTTCGGCACTGATTGTGCATGCGCGTACGTTTATAGAGAAGAACGTTTTGTGGGCGCTGAAAACCGTGAGTGTTGTGCAGCACGCTAAAATTTTTATTTGCCGTCTATTGTGAAATGAATAAATAGTTCCGATGGAAATGTAAGCACAAGTGCGTCTGTTGCTAAATGAATAGTTTCCACAGAGATGCAAGCATCCACGCTTTGTTTTTGTTTCAGTCATAAATTTGCGGACTTTCTTGTTCCCAACGGAAGTATAGACAGAGAAAATGTGTAGTTCTGCTCAAGACAACGTCAGATCAGCCTACGCAATCTCCACAGCGCTGATAGAGATATTTAATAAACGACTTCTGTTTGTTTATTGTTATTATTATTATTATTTGAAAGACCCGTTCGGTTCTGCGGAATGCGAAACACGACGGCGTCGAATGCCCGTCACTGCTGGAAGTGCGGTCGTGTCGAGGCACCGCAGCTTCGTGCGAAGCGACCGCCGCCGATCAGTCCGCACACAAACTCAACTTCGGCGAGTGGTCTGTTTGCAGAAGAGCGCAAGCAAACGTAAGACGCCTGGTCGATTTTGATTCGATTTCCTGTGTTCCGGCAGACATGCGTTGTTTGAATAACAAGGTTTTTTTCAGCCTTGCTCGGATTGCCGCGGGACGCATTTCTCTCGATTGGCACAAATGAGCCCCGTGACAATCGGAGAAAGTTCCGACAAAACCTGATTATGCGGAACGCCGCTTTGCCTTGCACGCTGCTCGACGCAATGTTCCTGTTTCGAGCGGTGTGATGCCGTTCGCATCATGAGTTCGAGGAAAGTGTTCGCGTGTGCAAGTTCGGACGGGAAAGCCTTGTTTGAACAAGAATGCTTCGCCAAAGCTTCGCGCGTGCAAACAAGGACAGTTTCGTGTTTGCGTGACACTGGGCCGTTGTGCGTAAATATTAAGT
>JGI24022J15233_10007006_pt1 | contig 12350 bp, 6 predicted proteins | sample Ectturendosymbi2_FD_15233 | JGI IMG/M metagenome (IMG submission 15233)
AAGGTCATGTAGGGATTGAAATTCCGATTTACATTCATAACGAATAAGAACCTCAGTGAGTGCGCTGTTAATTTTTGGAAAATATCATATTGTTTCGATATCGAAAAATGTCAGTAATCAACAGAAAGCTGCAAACGGTTTGTGACCTTGTGAAGTTTTACAAGGTTTCACTCACTGCAGCTTTGAACTAATGTAGTGTTCAGTGATGATGAACTCATTTACTAAACGTTAACGATTTTATTTTTTTTCTCAAAGAATCCGTGTGGAGGGTCAGGTTCAAACACAACCTGTAGCATCAACTAAAACCACTGTAGATAGTCACATGCACAAACCAGTAGAAGCGAACCTGTTGATATCAGCCATATGGCACGTTGATGATAATTATAAAATGAAAGAAAACTGTAAAGAACAGAACATAATTTTAACTTTGCTCAATCAATGCTATGTGGTTTGGTGCTTTTGTGCTATGTCACATGATTCCAATTAAACATGTAGACCTGCCCAAGTCTGTTTCCACCGGCGGGTGCTAAGTGTATGGGTGGTGCATGGGAACAACCACATATCATATTTTCCAGGTGTGTATGAAACACTGACATCCTACAGTAAAACTCTGCATGTTACGGTAGAAAAACGTTCACCGTTGCAACGTTGCTCAATATGTTGAAATTGCTTTTTGGTGACATTGTCCAAATAGTTTCACTTTTCACGACGATGTTATGAGTTATTATGTGATAAAATAAAGGTTGTGTGGATTGTCTCGACGACCCTCTGTCTTGAAAAGGATGGACGTGTGATGGGCGCCAATGTGTTCGTGGATGCCACTTTTGGCCAGGCACAGACACCCGGGAGAAGATCTGTCAGTGACCATATTCGACTTGCTGTTGTACGTTTGAAACTCATTTTGAATTTGCAGGAAATAAGGAAACAACACCAAAATGCACTTTTTATTTGATACAATAATCATGCAACATCTGCAATAAGTGCTTTTTTAAGAATAATACAAAAATACCAAACTCGAAATTGCATTTTTCGGCGTATTTTGAGTGANGATTACTTCACATAGTAGACCGTGTGTCTAAACACCAGTGCAAGGTTTATCATTAATCCCAATACTGCCTTGNTTTTTCAGAAATTGTGCAAAGTCCGACGTCAGTAGGTTGTTCAGTANACCAAAGATCGACAACCGTTGAGTTGCTATCAACCCATCTCGAACACCCAAATCAACACTAAGCCAATGAAAACACGTTGGAAGAGTAAGACTACCATCGCACTTCCCAGAAAGCTGCAATTACAAGGTTTATGCGAGTTTTTCAAATCCTCGCTATTCAACGGTTATAATTTGTTTGTTGTTTTAAGATGAAGTTTGAAAATGTTTCTGTTTTTTCATCCCTCATTTTTCCCACACAACATTGCGATACTGGCGAAGAAAAAATGAAGTGACATTAATATCACTGTTTGTAGAATGGAAGCCTTTCGCCACTAGGAATCAGACACTAAGACAGAGTGTACTAGGTAAGCACCATCAGCTCTCATTCAAGCCGAAGCATGAATTTCAGTGTTTCTGCAGATGNAATATGTTTCTTAGTATTTTTTAGTTTTAACCTTTTGGTTGATTCTTTTGAAGCTTGGTACATTGCANAGTATGCAGTGTGTTGTGTTACAACAAACACATTTTCGTTCTCAAACGTTTTTTATTTTGTTTTTCTTTCACCTGGAAATGTGCAATNCTTGTTTTGTTTGAACAAGGATAAGCCGAGAGTNGTTTCATGCACAAGCACAAACGTGTAGAAAAGTAAAAAAAAACACGAAACAAGGCATGGTGTGAATAGATGCATTCTAAGTTGATCTAAGATCACATCTGGTCATTTACTCCCTTATCTTTGAAAAATAAACTGTGCTTGGAACTTCCTACAGCTCAACATAAAGCAACTGTGTTGCAAGGTAATGGAGAAATTGTTGGTANTGTTCCTTTTTCTTGTTTGTATGCATTAACGAAGTGCAGTGATTCTGTATTGCTGTTANTGCTTGGGCATTTCCTTCATGAGGTATTGCAGTTACCTCTTACTTATTCTCTTGCAAATTGCTCGCATTTTTTAAAATTTTGTGTAAGGTAGTGGGGTATTTTTACTCTTCTATCGCATTGCGAACATTGCAAACTTGCGTATGTAATGAACACTGGAATTTCGTCCCCATGGGTGAGTCATAACACCGACAGAAAATCTATTACGCGGTACGAGAGATTGTACGCTTCATTTTCAAACGTCTTAATTTTCTGACACATATTGCAGGAGCAGCACTGCACTGACACAAATTGCAGGACCAGCACTGCACTGACTGCACTAATGCCCAATTGAAGGGACGGAGATCCATCTCTAGATATCACCGAAATTTTATAATATACATGAAAACCGCATATATTTTTGTGGCAAACCTAAGGCAATTTTTCAGGCTGCTTTCATTTGCACGCATCGTATTTTTCAAATACGGCAACTCCATTTTTGTATTCATCCATCACGCGTATGTTGAAGCGTTGTGTTGAGGAAAACAGGCTTTCAATAATTTTGATGAGCGCTCCATCAACTGTTTCGTTTTGCACTGCAAGTAACTTCTCCATGGGGAAGACTACACTCCCAACGACACTTGGCCCTTCACATCCTCCCACTTGCATATTTTGAGTTGTACTCATGGACCTTTTCACAGCAATATATAGCTGAGCTAACTACGTAACGGTGTCAGCGCCACCTACACGTATTCTTTGTTAACGTCACATTAGTATGCTCAACACCTCCTAGCGAGAAAGGCCTTTCTATCGAAGAGGTTTTCCTGTTTTGCTGTGTTTGTATTCTCGGCAAAGGTTGATCCCTGTTAGCACCACGTCTGCGTGAGGCATGCTTAGTTATGAGAGATCTTTCACGACGATATACACCCAACATTCATACACGAGTTTGTGTCATATCATAAGCACCTGCAAAAACAACAGAAGTGCCTACAATGCCTGACGAAATAATGACGAAATCGATCAAACGATTTACTTTTTCCTCCCTTAGATCATGAGATGAAACTAATTTGTCAAATATGTTACCACGGATTGATTGAATGCTACCCAACAACAGGGCTTCAGCCTGAAAGCAAATTTTGATAATGTCAAGGAGAAACTTCATTTTTCTAAACATTGCTATTTGGGATATGAGGCAGGACATTCTGAAATAACGTCAGCCTACACCGATTCAGGCAAAGGAAGAGTGCAGCACATACCCTCTCGGTTTTCGTTGAAGCGATGTGTTTCAAGTGTGCTAAAAAAGTACAGCAGCTGCACCGAGGACCTAATCATCAACTACTTTTCGTTGCATCTCCTATCTTTGGCAAGGTTACTGCACGCAAGGCGCAACCATTTTCTTATTGTTCGCGATTTGGGGTGTTAGTCATAGTGCTCAAATTATGCTTAAAATAGACCTTGAGCATATAGGAACAGTTTTGCACATAATTTCACATGTTTGTGATTGGTCTTGTCATCGTAATTATCNTTTGCATATTTTGGGCTTTCCACACATTTTAGTTGGCAGTGAAATACACAATACGTTTGAAAATGACATNTCTTCATGTCTCAACATAACTTATTCTATTGCATGTAGAACCGTAAGCTTCGAGTAAATACCGTTTTTATCTTCAACCCACGGCTTATAAAGGCCCCTGGCTGAATTTCCGCATTTTTCATGCCGTTTAAGTGCCTGCAATTTGCCTACCTCCCACAGTTTCCTTTAAGAAGCTATGTTGGATTTAGGGAAAATAAGTGATTTTCCAAATACGACCAGGTTGTTGTTTTGGTTCAGATGAGCTTGAGAAGAATTTCGGAGTAGTTGAAAAACGCGCCTGTGCCCTGAATGGTTTACGTAAGCTTCCTTTATGGTAGGATCCATATTTGGGCTATAATATCAACGGCGTTGGACTTTCTCTTAACCCTAAACAAACCGGATCAAACGGGCAGCAAATCGTTCAAATTTCTCTTTGGACATGACAAATGCCATGATGACATGATAACAATTACAGTAAATTGGAAAGAAGGACTGCGTCCCAAAACGTGCAAAAAGAAAGATGACGCACTGGTTTGGGCTTCAACTTTCACCTTCTAACTCTATCAGAGACAGAAAAAAAAACTTAAATACTGTACAAACGCAATGACTACCTTCAAAAGACCTACCTCAATCGGGCAAAAGTGACAAATGACAAGCACCTAGCAAGACAAAAAGGAAATCGAAGACGTGTCAAAAGTTTGAAGCACTACACACTTTGTGGCATCCACAGAAAACACAATGAACCTATGGTACAAAGTTTTTCACAATGAACGACAAAATAATACTTCCCCGCTGAAACAAAACTTGAAATGCCAAAATTATTTTGTTTATGTATCGACTTGTGTCATATGTCATGAGCAATATGTTGGATAAACTGCCGATACAGTTTCCACGAGATGGTCATCGCACCGTAGTAATTGCAACAAACCGGATTGTAAAGATGCCAACGACGTAATGGCCTTATCGCGCGCTATTCTGCGAGCCATGTCCTAGTAAAAAAAAACACTTCTACATGAAGCATACACTGCCACGTTTTAAGAACAACCCGGTTTTCACACTCTGGATATGGCATCACTAAAGTGACGCAAAACTTATCACTGAAGTGACGCAAAACTTGACGCAAAACTTATCACTGAAGTGACGCAAAACTTGACGCAAAACTTAAAACGGTATCACTAAAGTGACGCAAAACGTAATATTCAAAGCATGATCCTTCGTTGTGTGAAATAATTATTGCACTATTTGGTGTGGCTTCTTCAACGTGGTGAGACCTATTTCATCACCCAGTAAGCTGCTGTAGCTATGTCGTTCACTCTGGTCGCAGCGTTCAGCATTTGATTTTTAATAACGCTCCCTAATCCCAGAGTTTGACTGCCCACCTCAGGAAGCAATCGCACTTGCGCATGTCACCAAAGTTTTGTTACTCATAACGATGGCATTTTGCCTGGCTCGATATTTTACGCCAGATAGTTCTGTATTCCAGTGAAAGCGATTATTTAAAGAAATACTTATTTTCAAGAATTCTTGTTTGTCGTAGGTTGTGTTCTGATTTGCAATCATTTTAGTCTTGAGTTTGTTTGCTTTCTCTTATATTGCTTTAGCCTTTTCTGTGCTACACCTGTAAGTTTGCTGGCCGAGGTAGGACTGAAGATGCGTAGTGTTACGTGAAATCGATTTCCTGCAGTATTGAAACAATTTGCTGATGGTTGAAATCCTTCACCTTTGTGAAGACCAGTTACTCGAACATATCAAAAATATTTGCAACAAAAAGTGTGTCATGTTGAAACACCAATCAACATGGGAGATTCAAGACAAACCAAACGCTAAGTACGGGAAATAATATCTAGCATTACACACTATTTGACTGATCCAGTCATTTTCCTTAATTAATCTTGAAACAATCCTGTTACTTGAAGCAATAGGTTTACACCTCATTTCTACTTACATGTGGTAGAACAAGCAAAGTATATTTCACTAGCAAATATGTTTCTTTGACAGAAAAAACATCAACATTTTAGTGACGGTTTATGTCTTTGTACAAAAGAGGTTACCTTAAACGTCACTGGATGATGAGCAGTATAATTTGAGTAAAACGTGAACGTCTTGCAAATTCGCATTGGAAATAGCAATACAAAAACTTACGTTTTGTGGCAATCGTGGCGTTCACTAAAGGTAGTTGAAATTGAGAAAAAAACTTTCTACACGTTTTTGTTCAAACCGATGTTTTTGTTCTGTTGCTTCTTATACTCTTGCAACTTGATGAAGTTGATTTCAAGAACTAATGAGCACATTCACAAAAGGTACATGCTAAAATTGATACCAAGATTTTTAAGATCTATATTACAATTATTTCATATCACAACGAGAAAATAGCAAGCGAAATGACACAACCATTCTTCAATAATTGATGTTTTCGTATTCTTTGTTATTTCTTAACTCACAGATCACCGACAAATGAACAATGCTTTCCCATTACGGACCACGAAAGACATTTAAGTGCCTTTTGAAGCAATATTCGGCCACAACAACTACGATCGCGCTTGCGAGTCAACCAAGGCATTATAAGGTGAGGAGTTTCATGTACTTTCATTTTTAAGAAACGCATAAATTGGTATTTGAAATTTTTTCACATGTCCCAAAAACGTCACAGGGACTTTCTCGTGACGTCACTGTGCCGGAAAAGACTCAAATCCAAAGGCGTCCATTTTGTGAAAAAGCGTCCACAAAATTCTACATCTTAAGATGGTTTCATTGACTCTCTAGCGCGATGAGTCGACAAATTATGAACGAAATTGCCTGAAAGCCTCTTGAATTGAGTTCGCGGTGCTTTATGGGTAAACAGAGAAAATATCATAACTCCCAAACTGCTCTTTTTCAGTGTATTTTAAATGAGTCGCACTTCGCAAAGTACACCTTGGGTCCACACGCCAGTGCAACGTATATCATTAACACCAAAACTATTCCTTTCTTCCAGAAGTTGTGCACAAGGTCCGTCACCGCTAGGTTGTCCAGTGTACCAAGGAACATTAGCAGCTGACGTACCATCAATCCACTTCCAGCTTCCCCTACTCAACTTTAAGCCAATAAAAGCACGAAGAATGTTAGTGGTTCTCATGCTGCCTCGCAGAAATCTGCAGATACAAAGCGTGTGTGATTTGATTTCACATGTATGCTGTTCAGAGCTTGTAATTTGTTTTATGCTAACCACGTTTTACCAACAATGTTTAGTTTTGCAATTGCTTCAAACGTCAGAAGCAAAGAAAGATGTTTTATTTGCAAATACATAAAATATTTTAGCCTTTTGCTTGATCTGTTGAAGGCTCTATTTTTCATTCTGTGATGATTCGAACTTATTACTTTCTCAGTAATGACATTCACCTCAATACGCTTCGTTCTCCGAGCCTTTTTTCAGCAAGATGGCCTCCCAGTGTTTGACAGTAGCTTTCGGCATTATCGAATGTCATCTTCTTTACTTTAATGTGATATCTGTAGCCGTTGCCCGGAAAGAACCACTGACCTGTTGCAATGAAAAATAGCTATTCTGTTGCGAAAAATTAATTTATAGCAATGGCGTATATGGACCGGCGTAAAATACGAACCAAACCATGAGATAGTTATACACGTGTCGATCGCATTCAATGATGATATCAGGTAATAGTTTTAGAGGAGTCTAAATTTTACTCTGAGCAATTAGGTTACTGCTTTTCAAGAGTGCGTGGGGTGAAGCAGGTACAATGCTAATACTTTCAGAGACGTTGAATTGTTGCGAATAGTCGCGTCTGTGCTGTGCGAGGCTGTCACGAAATATCGTACACCAAATATCGTATGTTATTGTATATCAAAAACTCCAAACATGCCACAAAATTCCTTTTGACAACCATTCGCACATGTTGCTAAACGTTACTAAGAAAAGGTCGTCAGATGCAAAAAAAAAACGCAACAAGGCCCAGGAATGACCTGCCAAACTCCAAGGTGCTTTCTGAAAAAAACGAATGTGCCTAATATCACTTGAGAAGACATCAAGCGTCGACCATATCAGGTGGAAACTTTAACAAAGCTGGTTGCAAGTGAACCAATGAGAACCAATGAAGTGAAGTTGTTCATATATACTTTAACCGATTTCTATTTTTATGCCTGTTGCTTATCTGATTACATTCAAACAGCACTGTACGAAACACTGCACTAACCAATCGTTGCAATGCCCCTCCTGAACAATTGTAATATACTTCTTTTTTGTATGATCGAATGCAGTGTATTTAATGACAACTGGTGGCAGGCCGAAGCTTGTCTAATGCGTGTTGTCGGGGCGGTTGAGATTAAAGCCCAAGGAGTGCTACGGCGAGTCATTCCGTGGCCGTGGATCGAACACCCCACTTTTCAACTGAGAAGCGGACATTCTACCACATTCTACCACACTCTATCACACTCCACCTTTCAACTGTGAAGCGGAAACTCTACCACTGTGCTAAGCTTCGCCACCAGTTTGTCGTCGCCCCAGCTAATGGTCTACTTTTTTTTGTCAAAGCCTAAACGAATGCGCATGAAACTTTCATCGAAAAAGCACCNCCATGTTTTATCAAAGTTTCATTATAAATNTTTGCATATAAGCACTTCTACCCGCCACGAAAGAGTAAGTGNATATAGANGTACGTGGCAGTGCACGGCGCTAGCACATCAATGGCGTTGGTATCACAAACACAAAATGGAAACAAAATGTTGTCCTGCTGTGATTAAGGATTGTGGAAGAACTGTTTGCAANCTGCCTGACTGTCAGATNTTGCAAAGACCTTAGATCCTTTCGACTNCACTTGTCGAACTTACATACAAATGTTTTGAGCAGAAAAGCAGAGTAGTTTNAGTGTGTTTTTTATTACAATTTTGCAATTNTAGAAGTTTTAGGTGGAAGACCAGAACGTTTAGAATAGATTGGCAAATTTGCACTACTGCTGAAGATCAATAATTGGTCAGTAANTTTGGTGGTTTTGGTTTGACATTGCTTCNTAGTTTGGAGATTGTGGTTACAAAAATATCTGGCCTTCNCAGTTGAGTTGACTTCATGATGGGGAAAAAAACCTAATTTTGAATGGATAAGATTAATTTCTTTACGTTCTCAAAAACTGATATTTTGTGCCTTTAGATTGGCATGAACAAAACGCTCCTATGCGTTTAGGCATAATAAGACTTTCGTTCGGCAAAGCGGCAAAAAGCAATTCTTTTGTATCGTTATTGCTTAGCATCTTTTTACGATTGAAAATGGATGCAAAAATATTCATTTGTGCTATGTATGGCGATTAAATAAAAATACTTATTTTCTTACCTGTCAAATTTTCAGATCTACCGTCACCTGGTTGCTCCGTCGGGCTTATCTCTTCCACTGCAATACGAACAAACGTAAAACAGAAAAAGAAAATCTGTTTCGAATTACTGTAAGCAGAATCAAGATTAGTTGCTATTCCTGTGAAATGGTGAATGCGGTGATGCACTTATCTACAGAAATCAGTTCAGATTTCAGAGCATTTTTGTGCAACAGTTTTTGCAGGTTAATATTTGATATCCTGAACATTTGCTGACAAGCTGCGGAACAATAATCTTTTTACCATTTGTTTGATATTTTCAGTAATTTCGTTGTTTTCGTTTGATATTGTTTACTAATTTGGATAAAAATAAATTTATTTTCTTACCTCTTGAATTTTCAGATCTATTTTGACTGTATTGGTCCACAAGGCTTCTAATTTCTTCAACTGCAATAGCAACAAACGTGAAACAGAAAATAAAAATCTATTGGGTATTTTGCGGAAAAACAATCAACTACAACTGCTCTGAAATATCAAGACGTTGATACACATGTCTAAAAAACAGTTTAGTTTAGAAAATTGTGCGTGCAGCTTTGTTTGTAGAAAACATTTCAACTTCCCTCTACGTGCTGACAAGGTGACCGCGGGTAGAATATTCGTTTTATTTGCAACCCAAACATGATCCAGCGTAATCTCTATTTGGCGAACTAGTCGTGAAAGACTGATTTGCATCCTGGCAAAATGGCATTGACACCTTATAATGTTTCACGAATTGAATGGATTCATACTGGTTAGTAGAATAACAACAACCATAGCGCTTTACATCCAATTGCACAATAAAGTCATCAGCGATGGTGCTTGCACATTTGTCACCAAAGGACTCTTTTGTGCATTCTGCGGAAACAAAACATGAAACTGATTTGTTTTTGTAACTGCAACGTACCTGCAAGTGACAAGCGGGCAGTTTCGTTCTCATAAGCGATCATTCTTCTTTGCAGTTCTTCAAGGCTGCTTGCACAATCGTTGTTGCTACAGGGTGCACCTTTAGGACCAGGTGGACCTGGAGGTCCTGTTTCTCCCCTCGGTCCAAGTTCACCTGGTGGTCCAGGAAGGCCCGGGCCCTGCTCTTCATTTCCTGTTCCGCAAGTCAGCACCACTTGATTTGCAGCCAAAGTGCTGCCGATCAACGCAGCAGCAAAGAGACATGCAGAACTTCCTAACATTTTTCAAAGTGTAATAACTTTTTCAAACACTATAGAAACAAGAAGTTGTTATAAAGATTTCCTAAAACACTTAGGCGACGAAGCGATATCCAAATTTTTTATTTTCGCTGAAACTCGAATATAACCAACACATTGCCTCTCTGGCCTTGTAGAAGATGTAAAAAGTTTGTGTTGTGAAAGTGCTTTTGTAACTTTAAGCTCTGATGTTTTGTAAACATGTTTATCAGCGATGTGAACAACCTTTGCGCGAACTAATATTTACTTCACTTAAGTACCTTTCACCTTTTTCCTTAATTCATCTCAAGGGACTGCTCTGGTACCAACTGGTTTCCTGCGGAAACTGACAAACGTCTTATATTTCGTTTAGAAATTTGTTAAGAGAAAGGTGAAGTATATTAATCCAGGTGTAATTTTGCAAAACTAGACAAGTTTCACGAAATGAACTACGCATTGAAAATTGCTGCTTCATGGAAGGAGGATGAAATGATTTAACTCTGCAATTCAACAGACTAGAGCAAGTAAATGATGTTGAAGTTACAGTTATAGAAACGTGCGGAAGCTGCTCTTATCGTCTGCTGTTGAGCTGTCCATCATGGTCTTTCGCTCAGGAAGTGCTTATGCCCCGGTGCCTATTCATCAGTAACATGGATTCCAACGGTCACCGTTACTTGGCCAAACACCACATCTCTATCAACCTCACAGGCGATATTCAATCCATTTCCGTTGGACATTTTCTGTGAAATGACATGCGCAAAGGTCATGTAGGGATCTAAACTCTGATTTATAAATTCATTAAGAATAAGAACGGTCAGTGTGTGCACTGTTATGTTTCGGAAAATATCATATTCTTGACCGTTATTAGTTGAATGGTAATTAATACGTATTGTGAATTAAGTCAAATCTTGTTCATTGAGATATAAACCCGACGTTAAGAAATACCTCAGCAAAAACGACAATATACCTTGTTCTACGGATACTTGCCACTGAATGCAGGATCTAGATTATTTAACCAATTATTATTCACCACCAACCACTTATTCATTCAGTTGCAGTAATTGTTTGCACTGGGACGAATCATCAGGTGCTAGTTTCAACTTTTATTTTCAGTCCAATTTGTAATGATGGCAGAGGATATAAGCTGAAAGATCACTACGTTCTAAAATACAGTTCCCCGACTCCCGGGGAACAGTTATAACAAAATTTGCACATCATAAAACTTGTAGATTTCACTAGGAATGAAGCTTGCTAAAAAATTACATATGTAATCGTAATTGCTGCATACGCAATTACACACGCATTCATTTTTTCTCTTGATCGTTACATACGCAATTACATACTCATTAACGATTTTTCATGATGAGAAATAATGAATACGATTTGGAAATCATGTTTAGGTAAAGGCATTTAATTACAATTAAGGCCGTCTTTTCCACGTCACACCAGATTTAACGTTGGTCCGTTCTGTTCATTCTTCAGTTGTTAATCTCAGACACGATGTCTATCCAATTTTCTGCTTAGTAATGGTGGAAGTGAGCAACCACTCTGGAAATTTGCCCCAGCATCTTCAGAAAACACTGGTCTTGCTTCTCGTTGATGGTAGTTTAGTGATTCTTCACACACCGCCAAACAGCGATTGCAACATATCTTGTGTGAAAACACTGCAAGAAAGAAAAACATAATAGAGAATATATCATTATCAACTAAATCGAATGCGTGTAGACCGGCGATCAAAGTTAATTTTGTTTGTCTGGACAATTAAAGTAGATATAATCATCAATCGAGTGCTGTTCATTTCTTTGCTTTAAGTTTAATCTTTTGCTGTTTCCGCAATCGTAAAATTGACTCGTTCATTCTTGTATCAATCCACTGAAATTGACTTTATTGTGATGGCGTAGGTATTGAATTATTACCTAATAAAATATTATTTACACGGTGAAATGCTGTTACAGCTGAGTGTCAGTCTAAACCTGTTTGACAATTTATATGTTTTAAAATGTGTCTTAAATTGAATTGTTGAATTTTGGTTGATTGGGATCATCCTTTTGAACGCCAAGGCGCTGTATACCGGGACTTCAACCCAGTAACATGGGAAGAGGGCCCTGAGGGCTCAGGGGCCCCGAGCGGAATCTTCTGTGGGGCTAAAGGTGTTGATTAAAATTAATTTCTAAAGTAATTTGTAAATTTATTCAGTTTCTTTCAGCGCTGTGAGCAAGAGCCGTGGTGAAAATAACACTACTACTGCACCTGAATATTTCTTTTCA
>JGI24022J15233_10007010_pt1 | contig 12347 bp, 2 predicted proteins | sample Ectturendosymbi2_FD_15233 | JGI IMG/M metagenome (IMG submission 15233)
TTCTGAAAGTCCTACACAGACCATTGACAGCTCCCCTTGTTGCAAAACTGGCCCCTCCAGTGCCCCCCCCAAATGAAAATGTCTGGCTCCGCCCCTGCTGCTTAACCTCCCCGAACAACATGCTTCGGGGCCCAATGCACAACTGTAGCTGGTAATATCTACAACATGATGATATCACCATATCAGTAGAGTATTTGATCAACTATGCAACTAACAACTATTATAAACAGAAAACCTTAAGTTGGACTGTTTCCAAACTAAAAAATAATATTATGGGGCTAACAACAAATGAAAAAACATGAACGTAAAACACAAAGAGTTTGTTGCATTTACTCAACAATTAGTATTTTCGAAAAAACACAAGATTTGTAGTGGGCGGGAGTTGGTATGACCGAAGTCATCATTACCAGTAATTATTATGAAGTAATAAATTTTTATAATAATCACTGCCATTACTCAATTCCCACGACGACTAACAGCCAAACAAAAATGTTCAAAATGAATGACAGGAAACCGAAACGCACACAAAAAAGAAGAAATTAACGAAGGGGAAATGCAACTAGCGAGAAAATCACCAACAATATAATTAATCTACATTGAGGCAATTGACCAGTATACTTGACCACGTAGACCTAATCGTTTTGCGAAAAAGAGATTATTTTCGCGCTTATGTCAATAGACAAGCAACGCAGTAGGTTATGCCATACTCCAATGGCGTACGAAGAAAATTTTCATGGGGGGTTCATTCAGTGGCATATGGTGCTCATTTGTATCTGGTGTGCGCTGTTGGTGACGTCACAATTTGACGACATATTCATGTTTTCAAACCAATGTTTTGGCGAAGTTTGTTGACTTAATTTGCCTATTCTTCTACTCGCACTCCTCTTATTTATGTGTCATTGCACTGAATATAAACCATCAGCGCTCCAAGTTAGGACATCGGAGGAAACTAAACTCAACGCTACGACACAGCAGTTCATAACCGCAAAAATATCAGGCTGGGTGTTAAAACAGAGGAGTAAAACACACTCATCACTAAGTCAAAGCAATTTGCAACTGCAAAATCTGGCTGCGCTGATGTCTCGTGGAATACGAGCAGTCGAGCATAGAAAGTGTGCAGCTGAACTATCTGGCGCACACCCCGGTTTGCAAGATCGAATCTTGCTAAGCTACATAAGAATTGAGAATGCGCATAAAACACGCACGAAAACTGTCGTTTTTTTGTTAAGTATCTCTTAGTTTTCCTTTGCCCCTGCTGCGACATAATCAAATGCCTGAATGCTTCTACAGGGTGTCCCAGAAGTCGCGCACCATGTAATAATTTGTTATTAAAATTTGTTGTTAATATCAATTTATAATAATTTGTTGCTATTTATACGTATTTTCATAAAAATCTGCATGGTGCGCGACTTNTGGGACACCCTGTGTGTTAACAACTGCTGTTTTTGAGCTCGTGCAACAGTTTTATCATGCTAGAAATTAGTTATGTAGCCAATGGCAATGCGGTCAACGCTTGCGCTGATCAGCCACAGTAGACAAAATAAAGACAATTGTTTAGGATAAAGTGAACTATCGCAAAAAACAATCTTAAACATGCGTAGTGGGAAAAGGTCTGCAAAAGTGGTGAGATAATTTCTGGATGCAGATGATAAGTCAGATTCCCACCAAAACCTATATCATTACTTTATTGGCCCATTTACAATGTTTCTTGAAATTAGAATGCAAGTTCATTCCATGTTATTTGCATTAAAATCACAAATTAACATGCAAAAAGTATGCGAAAACAATTTATCTCCTTTGCGCGGGTAATAAAATTTTTGTAAAACATCAAGCTCAAAGGGGGGGTTAACCCCAAGTTCTTGTGCCAGTCCTAACCCAAACAAAATCTGCAGCATAAAGACAGCTCGCATGTTCAACAAAAACATTACCAGAAACGCACTCTACCAGGCAACGTCCAGAGAGTCACATCAGCACAGCAAGCACATTAAGCCAGAATATGAAAAATATCGCATGAGAAACATACTCCGCTCTGCTGGCCAAAGTTTCATCCAGCCAATGCTGCATGCTATCAACACAACGCATAACCACCGCAACAATCCTAACGCTAACACTCCGATCATAATATTTCGTTGTAACTCAAGCTTAACTCGTCGAGCCTTTGACGAAGCAAAATCAGAGATATCTACAAAATCATGCTTTTTTGATGAATTCACTTTCGATGGAAAGAATTGCCAAAGCCGATAGCCGACTTTCGCCCATAGTAGAACGCAAATAGGATTTTATCAATTTGAGCTTAGAGAAACTTTTCTCGCAACTGGCAGTTGAAACTCCATTGGTAAGCTAAACTTCAACGGCAACTAGTTGCTTTACTGCTTTAAAAGCCCAGCTACAACTGTAGAGGCTGGATCTTGACCAACGAATGATGCTGCAGCTTACAAGAGTAGACGCGTTTCGAGTAGATTCACGGAATAGGGGCCTTTGTTACGCAATAATATTGCGAGGTAGGTACAGCGACAAAGCGTTGGTGAGCATGACATAGCTGGAACCACGACGCTGTTGATATCGGCTGTGTCGCCCTCATTTGCCAAAGAAGATTCTCATGGGGCGTGGACTTAGCTGATGAAATTAAGAAAGCTTAAATTTTAATCAGTCTAAATAATTTCCTCACTTCTTTTAAATTATCTCTGCTTACAATAGGCGACAATAATTTGCCGCCCCCTGGTACGTGTCGCCCCTAGCTANAGTCAGTGGGTTGCTACGCCCCTGGTCTAAACATGCGTCCTTGTCCAATAAATCTATACAGTAGGCCTATATCCCTGATGTCTGATATTATCTGCGTAGCATGCATCAAAGATGGCTTAGATAACTAGATGATTTAATGACCAGATTTGCGGCTTGCCGTATTTTACTACATCACTAGAAGGAATATTTTTGTTAATCATGTTAAAACAAAAACAAACTCGCTAAAACCAAAACTGAGGAAAAAGCAAAACAAGCATTGTCAAGAAGCCTGCAGCGAAACGGCTACTGTACATCTAAGCCTGAAACTGCGAGATCTCAACAACGGAGTATGTCATGAGCTTTATTAGTTATATAAAATATCTTGAGCAACACAGAAAAGTGATCTGAATGTTAAGTTAACGCTGTAGACAAAAATTTAGAAAAGGAACTGTAAGCAAGTCTGTATTTTAATCACCGTTTTACCTCATGTATTTGCATTCATGTTTTTTTTGGTAAACAAATGTTTTTTTTCATGAACAATTTAGGTTTTTTTAAAAATTACAGAATGGGAGCCCTGGTTGTGATTTCCGGTCCCGCTGACCCGACGTTATGGTTAGTGTGGGGGTGGCTTACGCTGTAGTGACCGGATTACTGTACGAGGTGTAGCGGCCGCTGCAACTCACTCAGCGCATGCTTCTACGGTCGTGTTAGCAGCATAGAACATAAGTTCTTCAGGCCCTAAATTTTTTTTGTTATGAGTAATTCAGTTCAGACATATATGAAATCTACACTATCCCCCTTATCAAAAATCGTATGACATTAGAGTACAAAGTAACTTTTTTAGTGGTCAAACTGCTCAATGAGAGTTATATTTTCAGTGTTGTTTTTGTGATAAACTTTAGTTGAAAGAAAGTATATTTTTTTTATTTTTGAAAACCGGGTTTATCAAACCCGCCTTTTGGTTAGTGTGACAAAAAATTGAACAAAAATCTGTGACCGTTTGAATAAGCGCAAATGGCGTCATCGAATGAAAGTTCATGAAAATTGCCTCCCCCTCCGAAATGAAGAGCTGGTTGCGCCTCTGGTTGGTGCCCAAAGTATAATCATATACTATCTTTCGAACGATATGTCGAGACCGCTTTTTCGTTTATACATTACTAGAAAATTGGTATCAATCTTGTTATTGCAAATTAGATTCACAGAGACAAGGTACGTTTGGAAACTAGCAGTTCTGACAAAATATGAAAATACCTGCGATAAAACCACAGCGAGTGTAGGTGCGTTACTGCATTGCAATCTTTATTAAAAAATGTGCGAAGCGCATTCGAAGGGTTGAGCAGTCACCGGTGAAATCACATAACAATCAATCAACCAATATGTGGGTAGTACACCTCGATCAAACCTTGGAACCCCCACTGCAAAATTTTGTTTATAAAATTTGCTCCGCCGGCCCTGCTCATTCTTTACCACTGATTAGTTACCACCAAACAGTGGTGCAATGAAATATTTCGATAAGCGTTGAATTGTAGTGGAAAGGGCTCTTCTGCTATAAAATTTGCGCAATCATCAAACCTACGCTATTTACTTTCGTGACCGTAAATAACATCGACACCTACAACCTGTTTTTTTGGTCATAGACCGAAATATTTTTGAAATGACCCAAAAAATTAAGTTAAAGCGGTAACATAAAAAATTAAGTCAAATCCGAAACCGTTCAGCTAACAAATACTGTTATGGCAGGTTGTAATACTAATACGGGACAAATGACCAAAGTGCCTCAGCGAAAAGAAACAGCCTAAAACCCGACGTCTGGACATAAATTTAAGAAAATCTTGCAACATTGTTTATAATGAGTGCTGTTTCCGCACCTTGGTCTAATTTACTTGGCGTGATAAAAGTCCTTAAAAAGTTTTACTTCAAAACCTGTTGTGTTTTAAAGTAAGAAAAACAAAATCAACATCAACAAAAATTTCTGCACAATCATCACGGCTTTCTCTTTGAAAAATTTGTATAAGCGCATGATCTTTAGGTTAAGTTCAAGTGACAACTTGCTAGTTTAAAATTTGTAAAAGCAAGCACAATCCAGCTCATGTGATTCAAAAGCAAAAGTCTACATGAGTAGTGGACTTACTACCAATCTTTATGAATCTTACTACTAATCTTTATGAAAACTGGTACTCCTTACCAGTTACCTAGATACGTCAGCAACACTGCACAATACTGTACTGTTAAGACTCATGAACCACGGCGCTGCCGGTTCGACATGAGCGAGAAAGCTTTTGCTTGGAATTAATCCGAAGCAGGCGACCGTAACCTCGGACTTGAAGGACCGTAATAGCCCAAATTTCTGTTTTTGGGAGCACTTTCGGCCATAATTTGCCGTTTGCGATAGAAACCAGAACATGCGGATTTGTGTGTACTTTATAAGCAAAAAACTTGAGGCACTTGAAATTTCGCCATACATCACAAGGACGTCACACCACCAAGCCAAATTTCAAATGCAGAGGTACCTGTTTTTTGTTTATCAAAATGTACCTACATAAAATTCCGAATCATATGTTTTCATTAACTCTCTAGCAGAGAGGTCACCAATCTTTTTGACACTGAGAAGTACCACCGATTAATGCGATGGGTTACCAGTTTGGTTCGCGTTTCTGGAATGAAAAATTACTATTTCACATTTTAACTGTGTTATTGCCAACAACTGATGACATTAATCTGTGGCAAGACATTGATCATGTCAACGGGCGACTCACGTGGTTCTTTCGGGTGACCTGGTCCCCGCATGAACCACGCTGGTGACTCCTTCCTAGCGCAATCGGTCGGCGAGTTATGACCTAAATTGCCTCGAGCCGATTTAATGGCTCTCGCGGTCCTAAAACACTGGACGCGATTCAACAAAAGTTGAGCTTGCAATAAATTCACAGTCATATTCTGTTTTCATGAGCCTTGTGATAAAAATTCGACACTGATAAACATGCTACACAGCGCAAAAAAATTGCAAATGGATATGAGAAGCAATTGGATAACTGAAACGTTACGAACTCCTTGAATCGTCGTTTTCGTTACGTTCAGGATGGAAGTCGGGATTATGTAGCACATCACGTTGAAAAATGGTGTAAATTACTCCTGAGGCCATGATCAACACCTGCACGTAGAGTACAACTTGAGAAACTACCATTCGTCATCAGTTTCTTCTATCGCTATCGTTTCGTCTGAGTTTATTTCTTGGGAAAACTCAGTGAATTTATTTTTAATACTTCCATTCGCGATGTGTTACAAACACTTGTCTGGCGTTATTAGCATGAAAGGCGCTTGCAACGTAATTGGTCACTTGGAAGGAAGACGCGATCAGTGGGACGGTTAGCAGCACATCGCTGATCGTTATCGAAGTTTGAGACATAGGCGTAGCCAAGGGGGGCCAAAAGGGCCACGGGCCCCAAAATTTCTAGCATATTTTATCGTTTCGTGCTTTGAGGGACGTTGTCCCAAACAAAATACTGTTGCTCGCTTAAAGTCAATATACTTTGCCCTTCGCAAAATTTTGGGTTTGCAAAGCCACTTCACAATTGGCAATCATCAAGACGTTGCACTGAAGACTACCATTCGCATCACTGGCCCCGAGCTAATCTTAACACCAATAAAGACAGGTTATTTACACTGGCTCATATGTCCAATCCTTATGTCAATGTTCTTCAAAAAACTGTCAACCTTGAACTATGTAAAATTGGACACTGGCTAAGAACCAACAAACTTTCTCTTAATTATATTAAAACTGACTTTATGTTATCAAATTCTCTAAAACATACTCCCATGTCATTTAAAGTTACTACTCAATAATCACACCATTTCCTGCAAAGATAATCTACAGTAAAAGAAGCTGGAAACCTCGAGCACAAAAGGTAAAGACTCCATTATCAAGAGTTTGTGGACTTTTATCCAAACTTTTTAATATTGCACAACACCATCTGCACTGAATGTTGTCTACAAATTATTATTCCGCCCCATATTACGCCCCCCCCCCAATCCTCGATCAGGGTTGTGCTTCAAATGGAATCATTCAGCCTCTCATAAAACTTTTTTGAAAAAGCTGTAAAGCTAATAAGACCGACCAATCATACTGCCTTGGAAAGAATCTTTTCATTTTCAGCACTTAAAACATCTTTCACCTGCCTAAACTTTACATATTTTTAGTAGGGAAAATCATGCACTCCTACTGCAACAAACTACTTCCAAACCATTTTGATGACTATTTTATTCCAATCAGCTCCATTTGTTCCAACTCCCCAAGACTCTCCTCCCTCTAAAAACCTCTTTTTACCTAAAGTTAACTCATCTTTACAGAATGTTCCCTTACATTTGTTTGTCCGAAAGTGTGGTCTTTAATGCTAGACTCCATTATATCTTCTGCTACCTTTACCTTCAAACTTGTCACATGACAAGTTTGGAATGTACGACTTTCTCAGTTGACTTTTTAATATATACTTGAAACATAAAAGGCAATTTAGGAAACACCTACAAAATGAAAAAGATAACTAAATTGTTTATGCAAAATTTTACTCCATGTGGAACTTAATGCTGTCTTTACTTGTTTCAGTAAATTAAAAATTCAAGTTGTATTTGCAATTTTTTTTTCAGTTGTTATGTGCACATTGATATTTTTACAGATAAAATTATACTCCATATTTTTCTTTTAGTTCATCAATTATTGTTTTCGTTCTTACAGTGTTTAATAATTTTAGACCACAGCAAATTTCCTCACTGAGACTAGATCCATGTGTACATAGGCATCTGTATATCTTTCTAACTGTGCTTACCATATTTTCAACTGCTTTTTTTAACATGTATCAAAACATCTCAAACAGGGAATGTTTACTAGGTAACCTCCATGGTCTTTCACCAATCCCAACTCCATGATCTTTCACCAATCCTATCTGACACAGTGACAATCTTTTCACATTGATCAGTTCTTTTGTGTTTTAATTTTTCTGATTTCCAATTGGTTACTTCTTTGCATGATGGCTTTATGCATGGTTTCTGCTTATTTGCTGAGTCAAATAAAACGATAAATCTCTCAGAAAAAATTATGAATAACTCTACAAAACACATACGATACTAAGCGTTAAGAAAACCAAAAACTTCTTTCATCTTTGCAGGAAAAAGTGTTAAACGAAGACTTACAAAAGTTCCTTGAGCAGCCAATCTTGTGTTGATCAAATACAGTGAGAGCCTCATATTGCGATTTCTGGCACCAGCCAAGGCATATGTAGCAACTCCGAAAAGTGCAAATGTAGCTGTAAAGTTTTATATGAAAGTCAAAATGTTCTGAGAAAATAATCAAACCAAGAGATTACCTGTGCAACGTTCAAAATACTTTGTGGTCAAATAAAAAAAACAAAAATTATCAGATGGTGGACTATATTTCACGAACAGGAAAGAAGTTAAGTACCTTCAAGCACTAAGTCAATGGTGTCCAAAGTGCGGCATGTGAGCTAATTTCACAATGGCCTGCCACTTTGGTTTCAAATTGTGTTATTTGTTTTCAGGTTGTGTTGACCCAGCAAAGCCTGGATTGCTCATGGGTCATTCTGTTATAATTCAAAAAATATTTTGCAATTTTTCAACCCATGGTCTTGGATGTTTATAATTTTTAGATATGTTTTTCTACACAAAATTCTAAGCTCAATGCAAAAAAAATTTTGAAATCAGATGTGCGGTTCTCAAGTTATGAGGGGTTTCATTTTAGAAACCACTAGGTGGCAGCAATGATACCAAGAAACAAAAAACTGCTTTTTTGTGATCTACGATTGTTAAACTGATGATGAAACATTCAATTCCACCATTTTCAAGGTCAAAGATTTCAAAAATGCAAGTTGTTTTAACCTATCATCACCAGAAAAAGTTATAGCAGCTTTTAAAAACATTTAGTGTCGGCCAAAAACTGTCTGAAAACCTGTGTGGGCAACAATTTTTTTGCATAATTTTTTTCAAAACTTATTCTCAGAAGGTTCATCTATCACATGAAGAAAACATATTTATGATGTTTTTTGATTTTTTTTTGGTGAACTAAGATTACATTTTGCTAAATTCTTTCCAACCACCTAGTGGTTTCTAAAATTAAACCCCTCATAACTTGAGAACTGCACATCCGATTTCAAACATTTTTTTGCATTGAGCTTAGAATTTTGTGTAGAAAAACATACCTAAAAATTATAAAAAGCCAAGACTATGGGTTGACTCATTTTGTTGAAATATAATGGAATGACCCTCATCTGTGTTGAAGTAACAGCAGTTTTTTGCTACTTATCGTCAAGTGGGGTAAAAAATTCTCAATGGTGGGGTATAAGTAACTACTCCCCTTAAAAATCACTGAAATTAAAAAAAGTTTCAAAGGTATTAGTGCTACAAAGGCATTCGTTGAGACATTGTTTGTAACATATTTGATCCAACCCAAATCCTCAAATAAGGTTAGCAGATTTGTTTGAAAGTTGCTATTGATATTAGATAGGACCAAAAGTTTGAAACAGATTTTATGAACTTTTATGCTGCTTTAGAAGTAATTAGAATAAAAACACATCAATGTTGGCAACTGCTTTGGTGATGCATGTCTCCACATACCCATACCAGAATTCCTGTTGATTTTCGTTTTACATGCTTGTCACTTCCCATAATATTGTGTTGATGCCCCTATTTTCCCTCCAATCATTTGCCTCTGCAGTGGATCACCCCACACCCTGTACGTAGGCATGCTTTTCATGCACTGTTTTTCTGTTGTATTTTTTACTTATTTTACCTGATGTCGATTCGATGCATTTTGTTACTTTTTTTTACTGCTTGTGAAATGTTTTCAATTGAAAATTAATTTGTGCTAGCAACAGGGCTGGCTGAGAACTTCACCCAGGTGGTCTTTTGCCAACCCTTTGTGATCCAACATGTTAGAACATGATCATTAAACTGTGAAAATTGAAACGTCTGATGTTTTTATATTCTCACCAACATGAAATCAATTTGTGATCTTAGATGTCATTGTTTTTCCTCTTGCTGGATTTGTGTTATTTCATGTTTTGAGCCACAAAAATGCATGAATAAACCATTCCATACCAATAAAAAGTATGACAAATTCACATTGAGTTTTATGGGCTAGTTTGTTTTTACCCCAAGTGGATGTATTCACTTGAGCAAAAAATAACTAGTTAGTTTTTACCCCAGACAACATGTAACCCATGTTTGAATTTCGTGTATGATCTTACTGTAAAACAGATGAACTGAATTTCTCTACAGTGCTGTTCTGCAAAAAAATGAGAAACTTCATTTATATTTTAGAGTTTCAGCTGTATTGTAAATGTATTTGATTATAATAACAGCTCACAAGCAATGTCCAATTACCTTGTTTTGAATCTGGAACATAGGTCCTTCAACTATTTTGGGCGTGCCTCCTTTGGCGTTAGTCGTTGATACTTGCACCTCAGCTAACCTCACAATTAAACACAAACAACAGAAAAATAATTTCTTTTCCGTTATCCTGTTTTCAACAGTATGTTGCTACCACACCTATGCCCCCCTTGCAACCCTACAAACCTCTCAGTTTAAGAACCCATGGCCTAGTCTAGAAAGTAACAAAACAGTGGTCATGAAGCCGCAGCATAGTTGTACATTTTTAAACTACACCACACTAGTGTATGTGTGGAGAAATAGAATGGTAGGTTCAAAAGACTCTTTTTGCTGGAATCACAGTACAGTAGGCTTAACCTCAACACCTTAGCTGCCGGGTTAATTCAAGCGATTCACATGACATAGCGCGCTTTGCACTTGTCTTTGTGCAGGCATAACTTCAGTGCCAAATGCACTAGAGCAGGGGTGGCCAACTTGTCTTCGACTGGGATCGACTAGAAAATTTCTTGATAACTCACGATCGACCGGTCAGTAACAAAATCACAAGTAGAAAATGTCATAAAATGCAGTAAAAATGAATATTGATTGAAAAATGTTCTTTCTAGGTACCTTTCAATTCAATGCAAAATCAGGTATATCAACCAGCTGATACTCAGTTATCAACTGGTCGATCACGATTGACCTGTTGGCCACCCCTGTGCTAAAGGGTTGTTCAAACCCTCAAAAGGTCCAGCAAGTCTTCAAGTCTGCAATGAAAAATTTTTTTTGACTTTGGCTTTCTGATTTTTTGTGAGTGACGTCATAAGTGGAGTATGTTTAGGCCTCTTTGGCCCACTTCATTTGGCACTGGGCCCAAACCCCTAGACGGTAGTATTTTACTAAGTTTGTATTGGAAACTTGGCTAGAATTCAAGGCTTTTGAGCCTTTAATCGACTTCCTAGCATTTCTGGTTCAAATGTTATGATCTAAAATAAACAAATTAATTATCTAACTATGGGATTAATCAATAATTTTGTTTATTTTAGATTTTTCACCTTTGTGGCAGAGTTAACCTGGCCCAAGATGCCAACCCAATGGACCATTTTTCTGGCTCAATTTTTTTTAGAATCTAGGCTATTATCTGAGTCTTTAAAGCTTTTGATTAGCTTGCTAGCATATCTGGAGCTAAAATTATGGCTCAAAACCAAAAATTGGATAAAATTTTACCCCAACAAACGCTAACCTGGGGTGTATTCCAACCCAGGCCATAACTTGCCAACCGATTGAGCTAGAGAGTTGTTCAAACCCTTAGAAGATGGGGAAAGTCTCGTAGTTTGCAATGAAAAAAATCACTTCAGATTTGGAAGTCGTTTTTTCTATTGATGCTTACATGGGAATGTTTATGCATATTTTGTTTACATTAGGATAACATCATCGGGCCCTGGATGCCAATGCCAAGATCCTTTGCTTGACTCAAGTTTTTATTGGAAAGTAGGCTATAATAAGAGTCTTTGAAGGGTTTGATGGACTTCCTAGCATTTCTGGTTCCAAAATTATGGCAAAAATACTGCAAATTAGTTAGGGAAATCCCTGCTAATCCTCTAGGGAATTCCTGAAATATTTGAAATTTTTTGGCCATAACTTTGGACCCAGAAACGCTAGGAAGTTGATCAAAGGCTCTAAAGACTCATATTGCAGTCTAGAATCCAATAGTTTTGAGCTACAAAATCAGCTTTGAATCAATTGGATCAACCAATGACGTCAACCAAAATAATGAAAAATCTACCCTCATCATAACGTCATCACTGAAAAATCCCAAGCGCAAAACTAAAAACAATTTCAAATTCTAACTACAAGACTTTTTTTGAGCTGAGAGGGTTTGAACAGCCTTCTAGCTCAACTGGCTGGTGAGTTTGGCTTTTAGCCAAAATGACCATGGTTACCTTTTGCGAGATTTGAATTTATATCCAAATTTTGGTTTGTGAGCCATAATTTCGGCTCTAGATAAGCTAGAAAGCTGATCATGGGCTCTAAAAACTTGGATGATAACCTAGTTTCCAAAAAATGCTTGGCTCCCAGGGCCATAAAACCAGGGATTTTGGTAAGAACGTATATATATACATTGCCCAAATGCACTGTGATGTCTTTCAGCAATGTTTAATTTAATTTAATTTAATTTATTTGTTTGTTAGCAGACACGAAGTCCATAGTATGAACACACACACTCTGCAGAACGCAGGTTGATAAAAACAGAC
>JGI24022J15233_10007013_pt1 | contig 12343 bp, 4 predicted proteins | sample Ectturendosymbi2_FD_15233 | JGI IMG/M metagenome (IMG submission 15233)
TTTGCACCACAGATTCTGAACCGCTTGCTCAGCGGTCAAGATTCAATGACAAACCAAAGTTTGTACAATACTGTTTCACTATAAAACTGCAGGGAATCAGAATCGACACGCATGCCGCACAGTAATTAAAAAATGTTCGAAACAAACCGCTAGATGACGATAGAGAAACGTGAAAACGGACTTCGGTCAATATCACCGCGTTATACACACTTGTCGATTTGTATTTCACGAGGTAGCAATGCGCTGCTTATGTCGAAGTCTAGCATGATTCTTTCATGGCAGCTTTGACGAAACGAAGTCTAAGAGCAGTGGTTCCCAACTTGTATGAACTCCAGGTGCAATAATCCTATGCATAAAATTAAATGACGCACCGGCACCATATAAAAATATATTCACCGATTGTAAGTCATGATCTTGCTTGTGAAACAAAATGCGGTGCAATGTTTGAAACGGATGAGCGCATTTCTCTTTCGACGCTTATCTTCGAGCGATACTTTGTTTCATTACCGCAATAGCGGAAAAGCCAGCTTCGCACAAGTACGAAGTAGCAATTGGAATTAAAATCCTGAAAGCTTCTTTAGATGCAAAATGGATGTAAGTTTGCGACGTCGTTGCTCTGTCCAAACGACGCGCCACTCAGTTGGGAACCCCTGTCTTGGAGGAATGGATGTGAGGACGCACATGCGGTCACGTATTTGTTTCAACTCGCACTAGCATTTCTTAATCCCTTCAAAATTCCGTACAACCGTAAAACTTGAAGAAGTTGTAAAAGAAAAGCAACTAGGGGCTCTTAGTTCCATTCGCCTTTGAAAAACATTTCTCGGCAGCAGAATTTTTTTCCAGTTTGCATAACCAGAAGTAACTTTTAATGGTGCACTTGGAGATTGGAAATGTGTAAAGGAAACTTTTGTGTAGATATCACAATGCAAAACATAGCGAAAGCGTTGATGGTATAGTTAGAAACGGAAATGAAATGACTGATATAAACAAAACGCTATGGCTTAAAGACGCAAAGCGTTGTAGCTCCGTCACATGACTCTAGCAGAAAGTATACCATTTCGTGCTACTAAAACAGTCTTGTTTTTGTCACAATGGGAATAGCAAACATAACGTCATAGCGCAGGTTTGAATGCCCGGTGAAGTTTCAAAAGTTTGTTTGAAACTGTACGGATAACAATTTCTGCATTTTAGGTTAACGTGGGAGCACCCGAAAGAGATCAATCTTAAATCCTACATTTGTTGAAGCAGCCTCATTTTCGAAAGGCTTCTTCTTCAGCTAGAAATCAGATTCTTTAAAGATCTGTCGCAAAGCCCTCTCAACCCGTTGTAAGCTGCAACGCAAACAGCGTGGAACATCTTGTTGGCGCCTAACTTGAGACCGTTGTAATTTCAACGTAATACCGAAGCTACTTGATATTTAGCAATAGGCGCCTTTCCGGCAAACCTGTCCCGGTGTAAGTCACCCATCTACGGCATGTTCGATGCGCAGCTAACTTCTATTCGTTTTCGTCAACCAGCATAGATTTCCATCTCTGGAAAAATGGCCTTGCAAGCTCTTGACTCAGTTCGACCAAAGCAAGCTGTAATGGTTCTTTTGCGTTGTCGCTTCCAATTACCGGCAGCGAAAACGCAGGACCACCAGCGGCCTCCGCTTCCTCGAAGAAAGTGGAATTTCACAGGTTTGTCTCATCGGAAAAATTGAAATTGCCAGGCTTTGTCTTATCGGTCGCACGTTTTCTGATGGCAAGCCGGACTATGTAAAATATTGATTTTTGTTTGCCTTAAAACACAGCAGGAATATACAATCAAAGCGTTCAACCTTCTCCACTTAATCCCGTATATTGTTACTGATCGCTGCTGGCGATAACCACAATAACTGCTCCAAGTCGGCAGTTCGTCGGTTTCAAATGTTGCAGACAGCGGTTGATAGCAATCGGAGGTAATGTGAACTGCAAGTCTGTTGCCGCGTCACGAAGATATGGTTCAGATATACGCGTGAGACTCCAAAAACGGCGATTTCATTGGAATATTAAAATGGTCACCGCCTAGCTAATGTGCTAAAACAATTCCTGTAAATTGCTGTCGTTTTATAGGCGCCCTTATCGCAAAATGCATCGCTTCTGTTAGGGTGTCAACTTACCGTTCTTCGACAGGCCTCCACTATTCGCAGCAGCCAAAATCCGTCGGCGACATTATAGGTCACCGCCGAATGGGGTAATGTCGATTGAATATTTGGTGCTGTGAGGAATTTTTCGCTACTTGCCCACGTCGCGCACATTTCGCTCAAGTTTTGTTTGCGGTTCACTTCAAGGCTTCAGTAGGCAGGGCAACACTTTAAAAGCGGGTCAACGGTAAAATAGTCTTTTCGCACCTTGTGGGCGGCCGTGTAATGAACTAATTGGAAGCGTAAACGTCATCTTCACTCGCCTCAACCGGCGCCAACCGCTTATTACGTCCGCTGAGCACGAGTGCTTCGCGACGGCTAATGAGTTGCTGTAGCTGTTATTTTTTTGCTAGGTCGCTTGTCACTTCGCTTCTGTTTTACACTCTCTAATGGCTTTTAGTCTACCAGGTCAGCTTTTTCTGGTCTGGTTGGCAGTTCCAACGCCAATGCGGCAGCAGTTGTCTGCCCTGGCAAATGCGTGCAGATATCTTTTTGTGTGTTGATAGACAAAGCGAAAGCCTAAGTACCTGATGTTTACTCTCAGTAGGAGTGTTCCATGAAGTAGCCATTTTACGCTGCGGGTTGCATTGTACATTGTTTAGAGAACAAAACTTATTCTACTGTACACGCCTGGCCTACTAATTGCTTTTCAACGTCAAGAAACATTTTCCGGGTGGTCTGGCAGGTTCATTCTCAAATGCACAGATACAATTATTTTTTCTTCCTTTGGCACTTGCATTGTGAAAACAAAAAGCTCAAACATGACTTCGCACAATTCACAATACTTTTTAGGAATCTCCCTACCTTCAAGCCATTTTCGACATAAAGTTTAGTTTCGAAAGGAGCCAACATTCGCTTATGTCTGAAAAATAAAGTATCAGCTCATCAAGAGAACAAACATTGAAAAGCCGATACTTGACGGTAAAATAAAATTTAGTGTGCTGTCACGCAAGTCATCCTGCGGGCTGCTCGTTTCGCTGCAGAGCGATCAAGATTTCCTTCAATGGTTATTTTGAGCAGTAAATTGTGCGTTGTTGAAGCAATTCCTTTCGAAGCGCTACTTACGAGACGTTTGAGCTGGTGAGCGGTAGCAACTCAACACCAGGCCATTATACCGAAAGAGTTCCTTTCAGCCGGTGCGGTCGGAAATGCCACGCTTTGATTCCGACCCAAGGACAACAAACGCTGAAAGTGCACTCGTTTAGAACTACTTTTGACCTCCGTGCACTTGCCGATCTGGATGAAACCCAAACCGGTTCTTTTGCCCAGGGTGTAAAAAGGTAAACAACAACGGTTGCTTGATTGCTTGCCAGCAAAATTAGGGTTCTTCAATGGACCCATGTTACGTACAATGTCGAGTTTCCCCTCAATGCTTAGCTTTTGGAAATATTCCTCCTTGTGTACCTTAGATCACTACTTTACCCCTGATCCCATACAACTGCATAGTTTTGATTGGCGCAGCACTATAAAAAGTTCATTGTTTTCAAGGTTTCCTCCCTAGTGAACTCAGCGTTATAAATATAATCCAAAGCAAGCCTCAACCGATCGTAGACTGCGTCGAACGCTGTTCCCAGAAAGCCGGACATTTTTTGTAGGCTATTTCTTGTTACTGAGACGGTATGGGCGTATAGATTGCAAAAATGCTGATGCTTACACACTCGGTCGTTTGTGCCTTGCTCTGCCGCTCCTGATTAACGGCAGAACAAGGTGTGACTATAAAAAACAACAGCTTTCGGAGGTGAAAATTATTTGAAGTATGCGATAAAATCTCCGTACAACTTGAATCTTTCATTGTTCGTGACTTCAACTTGTTGTTTGCCTGGCTTAAGAACATGTCTATTCTGTAGTCCTGTTTTTTATTTACTTGTTTAACAGCAAATTTCACGCGTAATGTGTGATGTTTGCTCCACAAAAATTGTGTCTACCAAAAACCTTTTCGTCATGATAAAGCGAATAAGAACATAACTTTTGATCAAAAGCACATAAGCTTCTAGTGTGACGCAGGTTAAACTTCTAAGCTGTCTATATTCGATTTCATTGGTTATGTATATTTGCCGCGGTTTTCCAAAACGATGATCACGATTGTGTCGTTTTTTACTGGCTCAGTATTTACCTTCGCCCGTGTTGCAGACGTATAGTGAAACAGCAATGCAAAGTGGAAGATAAGACTGACATCATCAAAAATATGTTTTTCATTTTTACGTGAGTTTAAACTCCTTCGACTAGGACTTCGTGATGACTGTTTGGTTATTCCCTGACTCCGCAGCAAAGTGCCGGGTTTTGAGCGGCCTTAATGCTGCAACAGACGTAGTGAAGTAAAAGTAAAATTTTTAGAGTACTTTCTTGGTACTTCAACGCTTAGTACTACGTCTAGCGTTGGAATGCTATCAGTTCACACCCATGTCAAGGTCAGCGATTAGGTCAACAAAACGAAAACTAACTTGACTAAGCGGTCTATTTTCGCTACTGTTTTGTCGCCAAGCACTTGCTGGCTTTTGACTTCCAATGCAATTTGGATTACTGTTTTGCTTTAAGGCAAAGCGTTCGCTTTCAGGTGATGTTCTTGCTTTTATAAACAGACACGCATTCACTTTCCGAAACACAACAGCGAGTTTTTTTCTTCAGCACAGTCATTCGCTCGTTTACGGATGAGCAAGTTTAGTAAAAAAATCCTTAGAAAGTAGCTGCCAATGGCGATATTTAGATATGCATGCATGTTTCAAAAACGGAATCAATGAAAGGCAAATGTTTTCAGCAAAATTTTCTAATTTAGGGGAAAATGACTGGGCTTCTCCGTCGCCAACTTGATTGAACATTATTTCACTCCGACACAAAATTGCTGTGTTTCGCATTTGAGATCCTAGAAAAGTGATTGATAGACTCAAAATCAAGTCTTGCAGTTGTGTTCATTAGTGAAAAGCTGCCATTCGCCAGTGTGGAGTCATAGGCGTAAACAGGGGAGGCCAAGGGGGCCATTCCCCCAAGTTCTAGCAAATCTTGTCATTTTGTGCCTTGAGAGGCGGTAACGCAAACAAAACACTGTTGCTCGCTTAAAGTCAAATGATTTGCCTCCCAAAACAATCTTTGGTTGGCTACGCTACTGTGTGGAGTCTGTTTCGTATTCACGTGGCCTTAGTTGTTTACGTGAACTTTCCTTTGGTACGATTCGCAAAAATGATTTTTTAGCGCAATAAGAAAAATATGCACAATTTGAGGGATGTTTGCATTTTTTGTCAACGATGACGATTGATTCTTGATCGAATTATCAAAATTAAAATTATTCAATAAAATGCAAAGCGAATAGAGAGAGGTAAGTTATATCGCAAAATCAGAAAGTCAAGTCCCTCAAAATAAAAATGCAAACATGTGAACAAAAGACAAAGAAAAAGAACAATAACGCCAGCAATAACAACTAAACATCTCTATGTAGTTTGATGAGAGACAGCGATGTAAATTAGCACGAAATTCAATCAGACAATGCAGGCTAGCCGAAACGTTGCTGGCAAATATTTGAAAATAACAGATAGATGCTGAAAAAGTTGAGGAAGTTCATACAAGTAAATTTTAGACAGGTTGAAAACAACTGTTTTAATTAGCAAAACGCAGACGAAACAAACCAGGCACGTGTAGGCACGTGTGTATACAGAGAAACTTGCAAATAAGTAATGCGACCAAACAGCAACAAGGGCCATCATCCCAGCAGTCCATGTCACGCCGTAGGAGTTGGTCCTACGGTGCGTCGTGACAATAAATCCGTCCTCCAGACTTTACGTAATATGCTAATATCAGCAATTGGCTAAAGCTAAAGAGGTCATGTGATCCTTGAGCGATTTTCTTTTCAACTGAATCAATCTGTTCCATCCATTCATTGGTATCAAACAACTGCGGTGCCTAACTATCTAATATAGAATCAATTTGTTCTAATGGACATTGTTGCAAGCAGGGCTGTGGAGCCGGAGTCGGAGCCCACGCAATTTTGGATGGCTGGAGCCGGGGTCAAAAATTTTTAGATGGTGGATCAGGATCCGGAGCCTGAAATTTGGCTTCCGGTTCCATAGAGGTAGTTTGTGGGGCAAGCGAGTTGTACAAATAATACGATGGTTTTTAGTTTTTAATGGACCAAATCGTGCTGGAGCCGGAGGCAAAACTTCTTGATGTTGGAGCCGGAGCCAAAAAATTTATGTGCTTGAAGCTGGAATCGGAGCCTGAATTTTGAGTTTCGGATCCACAAATGAGAATTATAGGTTTGTTGGGAATGTTGGACAAGATTGTTTTGGTTTTAGACAAATTTAATGCTAGATTATTATTTTGCAACTAGCTGTATATTCAGTTTAATTCAAAATTGTTTTTACTCTAAATGAGCAGGATAATTATCAAAAATAAGCAATGTTCTGTCACCAGCAAAAAAATTACAAGAGAAATTTGCGTACAAGGGGACATCATTTAATATTAAAAAATTAGCACCGGACCAAGAGTCGAACCTTGCGGCATGCCACAAGTATTTGGAACCTTGATAGATTGAACTCCATTTGCATAGACGAACTAATATCTTTTCTGTAGATATGATAAAAAAGATCTAAATCCAAATCTCGAATTCTACTACGTTTGAGTTTGTCCAACAATATTATATGTTTTTTTAGTCAATAAAAATGTCACAAATGTATTGTCCAAAGTCATTTTGATGTATCATATAGCTATGAAGTCGATTTGAAGCCATAAATGCGGAAAACTCGAAAAACAAATTGGTGATTTTTTTATATTATTAGTATCTAGGAAGCTAACCAAATTTTTATGTAGCATCTTTTCATACATTTTGGAAAATTAGGTAAAACCGAAATTCGTCAAAAGTTGGAAGCAATATCTTAAACTCCAGACTTAAAAACCGGAATAAGCTTGGAACGTTTCAATTCATCAAGGAAAGACCTCATTTTCAACGCAATGATTTAAGATACCTGCTGAATAAGTACATGTGATAATTTTTACATATTTTCACTATTCTGCAGGAATAGTGAAAATATGTAAAAATTATCAATAATCATCAGGTATGAAATGCATCAGTACTTCTTGGCAAGATGTCGTCACAAACGTGGAAGAACAGATCTGTGCAGTAAGGGGTAGATAAGAATTAATTACAACAGGAGATATGGCACTGGCAAGTGTAAAAAATTGGTTTATAACTTGGGAAACAGACCGACTGCGTGGACGGGAAGGAGCAGCAGTGACAGTTTGTTGAGTGCTAGGTATTGTCACTAGAGTTTTCCCGTTTACTTTACTGACAGTTTCCCAAGTATCAGTTGTTTTTTTGGAGTTCTCAATCGGCTGTTTTTGGTAATAGGCCTACTTGCATTTAGCTTACTTTTTTAAATGAGTCAAAATAGTGAGTTACTTTTTGGTTTAAATGGATTTTGCAAACCTTTTGATATCCAAGGTTTCGAGGTCGGCTAGTCAATTTCCTACTCAATCTGATAAGTGGGGCGTTGTAATCTACAGAAGATTTGAAAAAAGCCATTGAACTCTTCATTTGAATTCTTATGGTCACCTGTAAAATTTTTTTGTAAGTTAGTTGTTAGGTGAATCACAAGCTATTCTGGTTCAACATGTAGGTAACATCTTATTCATTTAACTAGTGAAGTTTGTTTGGGTAGAGCTTTAGCTAAAAGAAAGATAGGATGGTGGTCACCAATATCATAATGAAGTACCCAGGTTGCTGTTTATGCATGAAGTCATTACAGTATGAATGATCAAGTAGTGAGGGTTTTTGATGTGACGTTTACCTTGTAGGTAATGTGATGAACTGATAGGCACCTAGAGATTACATGTTACTTATAAACGGCTTGTTTGCAGTGTGATTAGTAGGGCCATTTAAAGTCATAAAAGTCATTTTTTTCTGTGCTTCAAGAAACTATGAAACAATTTTTAAAACAAAAATCGCACCCCTACGAAGTCTATAACAAACGTTATAAAGTCATAAAAGGTTATATATTCCATGTTAGGTCATAAAGTCATATTTTGTATATTTCCAATCTGATTCAATAAGGAAACCATTAAAAAAATCTCAAAATATCAGGTGAAATTACTGAATCGCTAGGTCTAAACTGCATCCTGCAATTTAGACCCACTTGGGCACCCTGCGAACGTTGGCAAAGACGTATAGGTGAACCACGTAATTTGGATGAAATGTAAAGCACTGCCTAAAAATGCATATTTTTGCTGCCCCAAACAAATAAACCGATGCCCATGCATGTTTTCAATTTATTTCAAGCCAAACTATATGTTCTGCTCATGTTTTGAGCTGTTTATTTTAGTGGGGCTTCAACAAACCATGGGGCTACCATCTCTTATGACTATTTTGCTGGTAATGCTTTTTTGTACAGTAGCTGTATATTCTAGCTCAGTCATTTTTGTTTGATCATTTAAAGTCATATTTTCTGACAAATAAAGTCATGTTATCAAGTTCTTTCAGTCATAAAAATGGCCCCAATGATTAGATAAAACATTCGCATGAAAATCTCCAAGCTGATAAAAGATCAACAACGAAGTTCTTCCGTAACTGCGAAAAAGGTATTAAACTGAACATACTCGTCAATTTACAAAACACCGATTTTCCGCTGCTGGTCAGCGACAATTTATTTTCCAGTTGTGCTATAGCAGGAGCAGTGACAGGGAACCTGCGGACCGCAGGTCATTCTGCCGCAGCGTGATCATGTATTGTAGCTTCCATCAGAATTTGGTTCCCCAAATTTTGTGGCAAAGGAAAAACATGCGCAGCGCACTTCGTTGAATTCTTCATCAGGAAAATTTTGCGGCCCGCTCGTGATATTCTACGATTTGTGCGGTCTGTGATAGTAAACAGGCTCACCACGTCTGTGCTACAGTTTCGAAACTAATGCAAATCGTTTTCACATGTGCAGATTGAGTTTTCAACAAGCTCAGTTGTTTTGACGTTTTTTAAATGTTTTTAGCACTATCAGCGCACTATACTGCATAACGTATGGATTTGCTATGTCCCAAATCCGAGGAAGCTATGATCTCTAACACTGATACATGAATCCACCAAGTCAGTCAATATTACCATTTTGTTTGGCGTAAAGCACTGTTATCAGTTTGCAAATCGCTCTATCAGTTACCTTCTAGAAATAAGCTATTTGCGTATCAATAACGTATTTTCCTTTTATGTTTTGGCGTACAGGCTATTAGGTACAGTAAGTTTAAGCTGAATAAAATGTGTAGTTCATTCTACAGTTTCTTAATAAAACAGTTTCGAAATTGGCCAAGTAACTTATATCTGTTATACGCCCGTTTTATTAAGCAGATAACATGAAAATTCCACTTCAGATAGAAACGTCATAATTGCACTCATGTACTGTACTTACTCATTCTCGTTTGTGAATCACGATGTTATTAATTTATGCGCAAGCACAACAGTACAATTATAAATGTCGGGCTTCTAATCGTTTTACTGATGGGATCAAAAGGAATAGAAGTGTTTTACTGTAGAGTCGTAGACAAGAGAAAATGTTAATCTATAATGAATATTTTGGGTGCTTATTAATTTATCGCTGATTGACTCTTCCATGATTTTGTTGTCTCCAATTCTCAACATGCTATTTAACATGATCGGTTGCTTTTCAGTGTTGTAGGTTAAACTTCAAACCGTTATTCAATCTGGATTTGGCTAGCTTATTACAGACTATGGAGCATGGAACAAAATGTTCTATGAAATACGCAGGATAATTTTATAGGGCTGCATTTTTTCAAGTTGCACCACAAATATATCCCATTCTACGTGCCACTCAGTTTCGCACATGTGCGGTTCACGTACGCAGTTTCCGTTATTAGCTCAAACGTAATTTCTTCAGCTTCAGCTTTGATGTTGTGTTTAAGAAAATAGCAAAGCAGCAATTTTTATTTACGTCATACGTGCTGAGCTTGCTTCAGCTGTCACTGCTGCTTTTGATAAAGTAACTGAAGATAATTTTCCTGTACACATCCGAGATTGGCAAGAAGTCCTGTACTTATTGCAAGGTAAAAAATAGTTGCTCGCCTACCGGCAGCCTGAACCCCAAGCTTGCCCTGATTGGCTCTGCTGAAAAAGAATAGAGCAGTAAGAATGCTTTCCTCCAGCTCATTGTAAACCACAAGCTAAAATATAACAGACTGAAATCGGCAGTATCTAGCAGGTAGATTTCATTAAACGAACAGCTACATCGGTGCGGCAGTAATACGGTTTGTGTCGCAGCTCGCATCCGTCTTCTTATGATTTGTGCAATGGTTCGTAGCCGAGACCTTTTCATACTGACATTGAAAAACACATCGCAGGCGTCATCTGTTTATTCGCAACACCGACTTTCGCAATGAACAGCTTGCTGTTTGATGGCACCCAAGTTAAGAACACTTTTATGTAACGATAATAATTGCGAGTCTAAGCAAGCATTTCAAAGGCAAATTAAAGCCTCGGTGTAAAAAAGACTGAATAGTCGCATCCCCAAAAAAACATGAAAAGCCGTATCCCCTAAATATCCGCATCCCCACTACTAAATGATTTCTTGAAAGCGATCCTTTTTCGTTTTGAGTATTTAAAATTTCAACAACATTGGTGCATCCGAAATGTTCTTCTACAGGAATTCTATGTCGAAGGTCCAGGGACAAATGCTGACCAACGCCAGCACAAGAAGATCTGTAGATTCAAGTGCTTGTTCCAATTGTAATTTTCAATTGGAAACAGTTGTGTATCCAAAGCCGTTGATACAGCCAGTGTTATACATTACATGTAGTGTAGAGTCTGCTACAGACAGATTGCCAAAAATTAACCTAAGGTGCATGTCGGTGCTCCCATCATTTTCGGAAACGTCAATGTTTCAGGTTTGGCTAAGAAAACAAAATCACAGATCTTGGTATTACCTGCAGAAACTGCTTTATTTGTTTGCGGAAACGTTCTGAATGATGGCGAGTATTACTGCAATGTGAAGTGAAAGTTGAGCTGGTTCAGATTTATTTGGCAGCTTGCCCAACCGTCAGTAGCAGTAGCGCTCGCGTGCGAGTCGGTATTGACGACGAGAACGAAAGTTTTTTGCAGTGACGTTGAACAAAGCCGCTCAGGATGATTCATCATCGCGGGCAGTGGTTTGCAAGACGAAGTTGCACGAAAGGATAGCAATCAAGGCTCCTTGCGCGACTAAGCCGTTTAGCTACTTGAAGCGATGGCACACGTCCTGTCCTGACATTTTTGAGTGGCATTAATTAAGGCACACTTTTTAAAAGTCTTAGTCAGTGACCTATAACGTGCTCTTCAAGGGCAAGTGCAAACATTTAAAGACTCATCGTGAAAATGCTGCTCAGCCGCAAGATTAAAAAGTGGTTTTAATTCGATTGCATTTCATCAGCAAGTTTATGTACAAACGAGACCCTGAAGTGAATGTTAAAAAAATTGGTTGAAAATTACCAGGCAGTTTTTCCTTCAAATTCGCACCGTGGTTTTAGAACAGTTTCTTTTTTAGTTTCAAACCCAAAGTTTACATCAATCAAAAAGGTCTGCACTCCAAGGAGTACGTGCAACCGCGTTTGCGTCAATACCATTTGCCACTGGCCAAATTACTGTACATCTTTTCTGCTTGACTTTGTCAGTTTGTGTGGAAGTCGGTGACTATAACGAGAATACGATCCTTTGTGTCTGTGAAACACATTTGTATTGCATTTCAGAAACCCTTTTTGCTGATGGTCTGTAAAACGAATGAACAGAAGAATAACTTGAAATTAGAAGAGAATAACTTGACACTAGAGTTTTGGAACATAGTGGTGTCACTATTTTAGATTATTCTACCTCTGTCTTTTTGGGATCAATTACTTACAAAAGTTCGAATTCTGAGTTGCACTTGCAAGATTTGTTAAATTGAATTTTGCCACTCTGCCTACAGAGCATTGATCTTAGTTCTTAAATCTTCTCCAAGTTGTTCACGGTTAGCAACTTCTTAAAGTATCAGCGTTGACCGTGAATTACCCGCATGAAAAAACAATGTAGTGCCAGCAGGCTCGTAGCCACAGGGGACATTCGGACCAACTCTTGCGTTACAGACCCTGAACCTAAAACACAAATTGCAAAAATTATGTTACTAAAATACTTCAAAATTGAGAGTTTATTTGCTGTTGTGCTTTAAATATCTCCTACTTTTGATCCACGTT